>JACLAD010001598.1_pt1 | contig 36014 bp, 39 predicted proteins | sample 8027901 | NCBI WGS metagenome assembly JACLAD01 (sample SAMN15725071, study PRJNA655200) | protist metagenome | isolation source: fluorescence activated cell sorting (FACS) single amplified genomes of... | place: Spain: Blaines Bay Microbial Observatory, Mediterranean Sea | collected 2016-07-05 | reverse complement strand
GGTATCTAATATGGAATCTATGTTAGTAAGATTCAAAGAACTTAAATTTCATTAGAATGCCCTCTTGGTGAAATTGGTAAACACTGTAGATTTAAAATCTATTCTCGCAAGAGTTGTCGGTTCAAGTCCGACAGAGGGTATCCGGAGGAGTGGTCGAGTGGTTAATGGCGGCAGACTGTAAATCTGTTGAGTTTTCTCTACGTAGGTTCGAATCCTACCTCCTCCATAAAAAAGTATATTCTAACAACATCAGTACTATATCTGTGAATTTGATATAAAAGTCTCTGAATGAATAAAAGAATACAAAAATGTACCTTGTTTTAGTTTTTCTACCCCTGTTCAGTTTTATAACAGCAGCAGGCTTTGGTAGATTTATTGGTGCGGAAGGTGCAAAACGTATTACAACTAGTTGTATCTTCGTCACCTTCTTGCTCTCTTGTTTTGCTTTCTATGAAGTTGCTCTAGCAGGAAGTCCTACCTATGTTACCACCATTACCTGGATGGACTCTGAAATGTTTCACTGTAGTTGGGGATTCCTTTTCGATAGTTTAACCGTAGTTATGTTGGTTGTAGTTACTTGCGTTTCAACTCTAGTACATTTATACTCAACAGAGTATATGGGCGGCGATCCACACTTACCTCGTTTCATGTCATATTTATCTCTTTTCACTTTCTTCATGCTTATCTTAGTGACTGCCGATAACTTTGTTCAGCTTTTCGTAGGATGGGAAGGTGTAGGTCTTTGTTCTTTTCTACTTATCAATTTCTGGTTTGCTAGATTACAAGCGAATAAAGCTGCAATCAAAGCGATGATCATTAACCGTATCGGTGACTTTGGCTTAGCTTTAGGTATCTTTGGAGTGTTCGTCTTGTTTAAAGCAGTAGATTATTCGACCGTGTTTGCTATGGCGCCCAATTTCGTAGGTCATTCGATGACATTTTTTAATATTGAATTTGATGCGTACACAATTGTTTGTATTCTTCTATTTGTTGGAAGTGTAGGTAAATCTGCTCAACTAGGTTTACATACTTGGTTACCTGACGCTATGGAAGGTCCTACACCTGTGTCAGCATTAATTCACGCTGCCACTATGGTAACAGCAGGAGTTTTTCTTTTGGCAAGATGTTCACCTCTTTTTGAGTACTCGCCAACGGCTCTAGCAGTAGTAACTGTTATTGGTGCCATGACCGCTTTTTTTGCTGCAACTACAGGTCTATTGCAGAATGACTTGAAAAGAGTTATTGCATATTCAACCTGTTCTCAATTGGGGTATATGGTTTTTGCATGTGGTCTATCCAACTACGCTGTAGGTATTTTCCACCTAGCTAACCATGCCTTCTTCAAAGCACTTCTATTTTTGAGTGCTGGATCAGTTATTCACGCTATGGCAGATGAACAAGATATGCGTAAGATGGGTGGTTTACGTCGAGTAATACCGTTTACATACGCCATGTTTGTTATTGGTTCATTAGCTCTTATGGGTTTTCCTTTTTTAACAGGATTCTACTCGAAAGATGTAATCCTAGAAGTTGCGTATGCGAAGTATACTGTCACTGGTCATTTTGCTCATTGGTTAGGTACCCTTTCGGCGTTTTTGACTGCATTTTATTCCTTCAGATTATTATATTTAACTTTCCTGACAGAGCCAAACGGGTTCAGAGGTGTTATGGAACATGCACATGATTCACCACCAGCTATGGCTTTCCCTTTATGCGTATTAGCTATTGGTAGTATTTTCGCAGGTTACTTTACGCGTGACATGATCATTGGTGTGGGTACTGATTTCTGGGGGAACTCCATCTTTGTTTTACCAAGTAATATGATTCTCTTGGAAGCAGAATTTATTCCTCACTCTATCAAGTTAGTTCCTGTTTGCTTCAGTCTGGCAGGGGCAACATTAGCTATGATCTTCTACTCAAGCGCTCAGCGTCAACTCTTTAAATTCAAAGTATCATTAGTAGGTAGACGTCTTTATACCTTCCTCAATAGGAAATGGTTCTTCGATAAAGTATATAATGAGTGGGTAGCACAAGGAGCTTTAGCCATGGGTTATCACGTAACATACAAAGCAATTGATCGTGGGTTGATTGAAATGTTTGGTCCTTATGGTATTTCTTACACAGTATATAACAATAGTTTGAAAGTAGCTAGATTCCAAAGTGGTTATCTATATCACTATGCGTTTGTTATGTTGATCGGTGTCACTTTCTTCATTTTGATTATTGGCCTGTGGGATGTTATTGCTCCGTGGTGGGACAGTAGATTGTTAGTTCAATTCATTACCGCTGGTTTATTTTTTCACTACTATTCAAGTTAGTAAAAATATAAAAAAGGGTTCATTAAAAACCCTTTTGTCTTCTTCTTTATCTGACGGAATAGTTCAGTTGGTTAGAACATCGGAATCATAATCCGAATGTCGGGGGTTCAAGTCCCTCTTCCGTTACTTTTATTCACGGGACGTAGCGCAGTCTGGTTAGCGTATCTGTTTTGGGAACAGGTGGTCGTGTGTTCAAATCACACCGTCCCGAGGAAATCTTTTCTCCGTCAGAGAAAACAAAAAAGAAAGCATTATGGTTTTAAGTGTTGAATTAATTTTATTTTATCTCTTTTCAAGCCTGACAGCTATTTCTGCCCTGATGGTAATTCGTTCAGAGAATCCAGTTCATTCGGTTCTTTTCTTAATCCTAGCTTTTTTTAATTCAGCTGGATTACTTTTACTATTAGAAGTGGAATTCTTAGCCATGCTTCTCGTTATTGTCTATGTAGGTGCAGTTGCCGTTCTCTTCCTATTTGTAGTAATGATGCTCAACATTAAAGCTTCCAATGAAACAGGTGATTTATTAAGGTTTCTACCTATCGGTGCTTTAGTAGGTCTAATCTTTCTTTTTGAAGTTTTCCTAGTTATTGAAGGTAATCTAACTTCTCTTCTAGGTTCTTCAGAGGTAGCTGTAGGCATTATTCAGTGGTCACAAAAGGTGGATCAAGTAACGAATGTAGAAGTTCTAGGTCAAGTATTATACACCTATTACTTTTACTTCTTCCTTTCCGCTGGTATCATTTTGTTGGTTTCTATGATTGGTGCTATTGTATTGACTATGCAAACTTCACCAAACGTAAAACGCCAACAGATCTTTCAACAGGTATCACGTGATTATGAGCGAGCAGTCTTCTTAACTAGTCGTGGAAAAGACTAAAGAAGTTTTCCTTCAAATTCAAACGAAGAAATAAAAAATAAAAATATGTTAAAAGTTACTGTAGATGGCGTAGAAGTTTTCGTAGAGAAAGGTTCTACTGTCCTTCAAGCATGTGAAGCAGTTGGTATTGAAATTCCTCGTTTCTGTTACCACGAGAGACTTTCAATCGCAGGTAACTGTCGTATGTGTCTGGTGGAAATTGAAAAGACACCTAAGCCTGTTGCGTCGTGTGCGATGCCAACGATGAATGGCATGAAAATCTTCACTGATACCCCTCTAGTTAAAAAAGCTCGCGAGGCCGTATTAGAATTTCTTCTTTTAAACCACCCTCTTGATTGCCCTATTTGTGATCAGGGTGGAGAATGCGATTTGCAGGATCAAGCAGTAGCTTTCGGTTCTGATCGTAGTCGTTTCTTTGAAACAAAAAGAGGAGTCGAAGATAAAAATTGTGGTCCACTAATTAAAACTATCATGACTCGTTGTATTCACTGTACCCGTTGCGTCCGTTTTGCTACAGAAGTGGCTGGTGTCGAAGATTTAGGAACCACCGGTCGAGGACGTGAAACTGAAATTGGTACATATGTTGAGAAGGTTTTTGGTTCGGAACTTTCAGGTAATGTTATTGATTTATGCCCAGTAGGTGCTTTAACGTCGAAACCTTATGCTTTTATGGCACGCCCTTGGGAATTACGTTCTACCGAGTCTATTGACATTTCGGACGCTGTAGGAAGTAATATTCGTATAGATTCTCGCGGTACAGAAATTCTTAGGATTCTACCACGTTTTAATGAATCTGTAAATGAAGAATGGATTTCTGATAAAGCACGTTTCGGCTATGATGGTCTTCGCTACCAACGTTTAGATAGTCCACATATTAGAAAAACTGTTTCTGAAAATGGCCAAAAAGTAAGCAGGCTGTGTAAAGCCTCTTGGGAAGAAGCTTTCCAGAAGATACGTTACGAATTAGAAGCTTGTGAAAGCCCTTCGCAGGTAGGAGGTGTTATTGGGGATCTGGTTGATTCAGAAAGTGCTTTCGCTTTTAAAGACTTCTTTCATCATCTAGGGTCTTCGAATGTTGTAAGTGAAGAAGAAAGTTCTCTTTCAGATAATTTACCCTCATCTTACAGTTTTAACAGTACTATAGCTGCGCTAGAAGAGGCGGATTTAGTTTTACTGGTAGGGGTAAATACTCGTTACGAAGCCTCGATGATCAATACACGTTTGCGTAAACGTTATTTAGAAGGATGCTTTACTATCGCATCTATCGGTCCTGTACAGGATCTTACCTACCCCGTAGAGCATTTAGGGTTTGGTACAAAAACCTTATCCAATATTGCCAGTGGTAGACATCCTTTCTGTAATCGTTTGGCTCAGGCTTCTAAACCTGTAATTATTTGTGGTTCAAGTGTTTTTGGAGATAGCGGCGAATATAACCATAACTCAAATACCTCATTGAACATTAACTTGTTATCATCTCTCAAAGATAATGTTCCAAACTTGGTAACTGAGTCATGGTTTGGTCTTAGTATTCTAAGTAAAAATTGTAATGATGTAGGTCTACGTGACATTGGTTTATCTTCATGGAGTAATGTACCCAATTTCACAGGCAATCTTGATGAACGTATTCAAGTATTATATTTACTTGGTGCAGATGAGATTGACCCTTATATCGGTACTTCTGAAACTGATTCTCTACGTTCTAGCGCCCGTTTTATAATCTATCAGGGTCATCATATGGATCGTAACGCGGGTTCGGCAGATGTTATTCTTCCGGGTTTAGCTTTTACGGAAAAACGTGCACTATTTATGAATACAGAAGGTCGTTCTCAAGAAACTAACCCAGTATTCAAAGGTCGTGACCTAATGAGAGAGGATTGGAAGATTTTACGCGCTCTTTCAGAGGTGATTCCGTTCATGAAAACTTTACCATATAATACCCAAGATGAATTACGTTCGAAATTGTATAACACTTCTCCCGCATTTATTTCGAAAGGTTCCATCCAAGGTTTTGGTCTCTCTGAAAATATAGAGATTCTACCAAGTAGTTTTGTATACAATAAACGTTCCGGGTTAGGAAGTATTGTTGTCCCTGATTTTTATATGACAAATGCTATCACTCGTAACTCTAAAGTAATGGCGGAATGTTCAGTTACATACGGTAACAGGTCAAATTTTTTGAAAAATCCTAAACCGTGGGTGATGAAAAATCTAAAAAAGTAAAAAAAAATAACGTATGATTTACTTTGTACATATCCTTCTTAAGATATTGGCTATTGTTCTTCCGTTACTTATTGCTGTAGCCTACTTTACCTTAGCTGAGCGAAAGATTATGGGAGCTATTCAACGCCGTCGTGGCCCCAATGTCGTAGGTGTTTTTGGTTTACTTCAGCCATTAGCAGACGGACTAAAACTATTACTTAAGGAAACAATCATCCCAAGTAACGCCAATACTGTCTTATTCATCTTAGCTCCAATCCTCACTTTTCTACTGAGTCTTATGGGTTGGGCGGTTATTCCGTACGGTGAAGGAATGGTTTTCGCAGATATTAATGTTGGTATTCTATATCTCCTAGCTATATCCTCTCTTGGTGTTTACGGAGTTGTAGTCTCAGGTTGGGCTAGTAATTCTAAGTATGCCTTTTTGGGTGCATTACGTTCAGCTGCTCAGATGGTTTCCTACGAAGTATCCCTGGGAGTAGTTATTCTTACGGTGTTACTTTGTGTTGGCTCACTCAATTTGAGTGATATTGTTTTAGCTCAGAAAAACGTATGGTTTGCCGTTCCTTTATTTCCTATGTTTATTATGTTTTATATATCTGCATTAGCGGAAACAAATCGTCATCCATTTGATCTTCCCGAAGCAGAAGCTGAATTAGTTTCAGGTTACAATGTAGAATATTCTGCAATGGGTTTCGCTCTATTTTTCCTCGGTGAGTATGGTAATATGCTTTTGATGAGTGGTATGACCGTCATCTTGTTCCTTGGAGGTTGGTTACCACCGTTGAGTATTCCACCGTTCACTTGGATCCCCGGACCTCTTTGGTTTGGTCTGAAATTAATTATCTTTGCCGCAGGTTTCGCCTGGGCACGTGCAGCTTTCCCCCGTTACCGTTATGATCAATTAATGCGTCTTGGGTGGAAGATCTTCCTACCTCTATCTTTAGGTTGGCTCTTCTTTACTGCCGGTATTTTATTAAGTTTCAACTGGCTTCCTTGTTAGATTTAAGTTAATTAGAAAAAAGAAAAACCATGTTTGCTGATCTTATTAAATATTTAACCCTATCTATGATTATATTTCTGATAGGTATTTCTGGTATTATTCTGAATCGTCAAAATATCATTATCATGCTCATGTCAATTGAGTTGATGTTATTGGCAGTGAATCTCAATTTCATCATATTCTCTGTTTATCTAGACGACATTATGGGTCAGCTTTTTGCATTGCTCATTTTGACAGTTGCTGCTGCAGAATCCGCCATTGGCCTCGCTATTTTGATAGTTTATTATCGCGTCCGAGGGACCATCAGCACTAGTAACGTTCACCTGCTTAGGGGATAATAATAGTCTCCAATTCCTATTTAGTTCAATTACAAACGATGAGTAACACGCTCTTTGTCAAAAAAAGAAAGAAAAAATGATTCAAGTTGGTACAAAACTTCGTGCAGTAGATAACTCTGGAGCGAAAATCGTTGAGTGTATCAAGGTGCTAGGAGGTTCTGGAAAGAAGATCGCCTATGCAGGTGATTTTATTGTCGTCTCCGTCAAGGAAGTGAGGTCTTATACAGGTGGTAATATGAAAATGAAAGTAACCAAAGGTGATGTCTCAAAAGCCATTGTCCTACGTGTCGCCAAAGAATTCCACCGCAACGATGGCAGTCTTTTAAGCTTTCATGAAAATGCGGCTATTCTGTTAAACACCCAAAAACAACCAGTAGGCACCCGCATCTTCGGTCCTGTTTTGGACGAATTACGTCTCATTAAGGGTTTAAAATTGGCTTCTATGGCATCGACACTGGTTTAAATTAATCGTAGAATAAAATGGATAGGTATTCAGATCACTATAAAGAAATTATTCTTAATGATTTTTTCGTAAAAAAGAAATTCGGTCATAAACATCGAGTATCTAAATTAGATAAAGTCGTTTTGAACCTAGGTGTGAAAGATATCACTCAGGATAAAAGAAAAATTCTGTCCAGTATACTCGGTGCAGAAGTGATCACAGGACAACGAGCTCTTATAACTAAATCACGTAAACCATTACTAGCCCTTAAGGTACGTAAGGGTATGGCTGTTGGTTGTAAGATAGTCTTACGTAGAAGCTTGATGTACACTTTTCTGGACAAATTCACAAGTATTACGCTCCCTCGTATTAAAAACTTTCAGGGATTTTACCAGTCACTGATTACAGTGGATGGTAATCTATCACTTAAGTTAGAAGAACCTCTATCTTTTTTCGAGTTAGAATACGAGTATGACACTTTCCTCGAACTACCCCCTATTGATATAACGTTTGTAACTACATCCGTGGGTAAGAAAGAGAGCCTACAACTCTTAAGTTCTCTTCAAGTTCCTTTTAGAAGATAAATAGCTGGGGAGATCTTTATTCATTTGCGAAAGTAACTCAGGGGTAGAGTGTAACCTTGCCAAGGTTGAAGTCGAGGGTTCAAATCCCTTCTTTCGCTGTCCATAAATGGCGAATATAACTCAGTTGGTTAGAGTGTCAGATTGTGAGTTTGAAAGCCATGGGTTCAAGTCCCATTATTCGCCCTTTGGAGCGATCTCCGATTCAATTATTATGGTTTTCATCTCTTATACCCTTGAACCCATTCATTCTTTGTTCTAAACCTAGAATTCTTTCTCTTACAAAAAATCAAAATGTTATGTCAGAAACAACTATGAAAGTTGTTCAACGCCATCCTTACCATCTAGTAGACCCTAGCCCATGGCCTTTATTTGCCTCAACAGGTGCACTTTCTATGACTTTCGGTGGAGTAATGTGGTTTCATTCTTATACTGGTGGTGGTTTCTTTACAATTACCGGTATGTTATTTGTTTTCTTCTGTATGTTCACTTGGTGGCGCGACATTGTTCGTGAAGCTACCTTTGAAGGTCAACATACAGAAATGGTTCAACTCGGTATGCGCCAAGGTATGATCTTATTCATTGCTTCAGAAGTTATGTTCTTTTTTGCCTTCTTTTGGGCTTTCTTCCATGCAGCGGCGTCTCCCGTACTTGAGTTAGGTTACATGTGGCCTCCTCAAGGTATTGAATGCTTCAGTGCTTGGGAAATCCCCTTATTGAATACTGTAATCCTATTAACTTCAGGTGCTACATGCACTTGGGCCCACCATGCCATCGTTGCCGGTGATCGTAGATCTGCTATTTTAGGTCTTGTGTTCACTCTTGGTCTTGCCGTATTTTTTACCATGTTTCAGGTTTACGAGTATAAGCATGCTAGCTTCACTATGTCCGACGGTATCTATGGATCTACTTTTTATATGGCAACAGGTTTTCATGGCTTTCATGTACAAATCGGTACCATTTTCCTTGCCGTATGCCTAGTGAGATTATATCACCACCACTTCACCCGAGAAGCTCACTTCGGTTTCGAAGCAGCTGCTTGGTATTGGCACTTTGTAGATGTAGTATGGTTATTCTTATTTGTTGCTGTTTACTGGTGGGGTGGGGTTTAAATCTCCTCTACTTATCTTTCTAATCCACATAAAATTCTAATCACCGAAAGAATTACAAATGATTTCAAGTCCTCTAGAACAATTTGCATTGATCCCTCTTATTCCAATGCGCCTTGGTAATTTCGATTTTTCAATTACTCATTCAACCCTAATGATGTATATCGGAATTATCGCTTTCTTTTCTTTACTTTCCATGATTTCTATTGAAAGAGGTGGTACTATTGTACCAAACCGTTGGCAATACTTTGTAGAAGGTATTTACGACACATGTATGACTTTAGCAAACGATAGTATTACCGGAGGTAAAGGTCAAAAATACTTCCCAATTGTTTTCGTTTTATTCACGTTTATTTTAGTTTGTAATGTTACAGGTATGGTTCCTTACAGTTTTACTGCAACTAGCCATATCTCATTTACTCTAGGTCTTGCTATGATCACTTTTATGGGTTACCATATTATCGGTGTTCGTAAACATGGTATCAGACTATTAGAGCTTTACTTACCTCCAGGTGTAGATCTTGCTTTAGCTTTACTAATTGTCCCTATTGAATTCCTTGCTCAATTTTCACGTATCATTAGTTTATCTGTACGTCTATTTGCTAACATGATGGCTGGCCACACACTTTTGAAAGTGATTGCAGGTTTCGCATGGCAGATGATGCAAGCAGGTACAGCGTTATTCATTGCCCATATTATTACTCTTCTTGTACTTACTGTATTAGTAGGTCTTGAGATGGCAGTTGCGTTTATTCAAGCGTATGTTTTCGCTGTTCTTACTTGTATTTATATTAATGAGGCTGAGAATCTTCATTAAGTCATTTCAACATTTGTCGCCATAAATCGACAGATGAAAAGGGGGAGTAACTTAGCTTGGTTAGAGTATTGGCTTGTCACGCCAGAGGTCGCGGGTTCAAATCCCGTCTCTCCCGAAAATATCAATCTCATCTTTGTGACCTTTTTTTACACAGAGTACTTCCCAATTTTTATTTTTCTTGTTTTTAGCACAGTACTGGCGTGCATCATCTTCGGTCTTTCATATGTAGTTTCAACCCATGCAGCTGACGCTGAAAAGTTGTCTACTTATGAATGTGGCTTTGATCCATATGAAGACTCGAGGAATACATTTGATGTACGTTTCTACTTAGTTGCTATTCTATTCATCATTTTTGACCTAGAGGTTAGTTTTCTCTTTCCGTGGTCGATGACTTTGGGAGTGATTTCTGCTTATGGTTTTTGGACGATGGCTATCTTTCTGTTGATCTTAACCGTAGGTTTCGTTTACGAATGGAAAAAAGGTGCCCTAGAATGGGAATAGTGTGTTCAAACTACAGTAGTAGGAAGTATTAAAACTTCCTTCTACTGCTTCAAAAAAAGAATATTTTATGGAAGGAATTTTCGAATTAATTGAAAGGTTGCTGTCTACTTTAAAGAACAGTAATCTGAATTCTCTTCAAAAAGAGGAGGTAAAAAAAAGGCTGAGGAGGTCTTCTAAGTATTTAAGAAGTTCTTCTATTGATTCCAATACATCTGTAGTTTCAAAGGAATTTATCACTTCGTGTAGCTTTGCAAAGGGTAGTTTTACTTCGGTTAAGAAAGCCGAACGTCAGTTATCGGATATGGAGTCTTGCACTAGCAGAGAAATTTTCTTCGATGACATCTTATTAGTGAGAGTAACAGGTCTTAAACTTTATGAGAGTAGTTCAGTACCCCACAATTCAACCTTTCTGGGTACGGAGTCCCCTCTCCAAAGCTTAAGTGTACTAAAGGAAGTATATTTCTGCCCCTCTACTAAAAAAATTGGGATTATTTCTCGAATTTTTATGGATGCTGAAAGCACCCATAATACACAGCTTCTTACATTGTCTAGGCTCTCGCGTGATATATCTGGTATCTTTCCAGATAACAAAACAAATGTCGTTTTGTTTACAACAGATAGGGTAGATTCGAAGATTTTTCAGTATGAAAAATCTACTCTTGAGGAGAATGGGGTTACTATCTATTGTAGTAATTTTGAATCTGCACTAGATTCCTTTTTGGATAACTTAACAAGAAATTAAAAAGGGTATTATAAGCCCTTTATAAGCTTTTTTTCCAATGAGATTCAACATTATAGAATTCCCTTAATGAAAAAAAGATTAGCGTTTCTCAAGTAAAATCTATGTTGCTATACTTTAACGTAGTAAGTGCCGTTTTTTCTCTTCATGTAGTATAAGTTACTAAAAATTCTGGTTCCTATTGTGTTGATACAATAGTTTCACTTCAATTTTACATTAGAATGAGTTTCTCTTTGTACTGAATCCTTCACCACACACTTTAAGCTATAATACGAATATTTTAAATAAGCAAATGCAAGTTTTTCTTATCACGTTAATATTAACAATTATTTTGACTTTAGGTTCATGTCTAACTTTTTACACCACCTTTTTCACGGCTTAGATATCTTATTAACTGAACATAATGACTTAAACTCAAAAATTAATGAAAATCTAGAGTTAATGACGAGAAAAGTTTCAGTTCTAGACTATCATCAGCATAAAACCTACTTTTTAAATTTTTTCTCATATATATCTACTATAGTCACAGTATGTATCGTTACCTTTCTTCTTATTAGTGTACTAAAAGGTGAAACAACTAATATTGAGACCTTTGTAAATATGATAGTTAGTGAACAAACTCAGCGAACCAATAATTTAATCTTAGGGCTTAAAGATTATTATGGAAAAATCCACACCCCTCTCAATATAAATGGCGTAATCGATAATCTAAATGTAAATCAAGAAAGCCCAAAGTTAGTAGATCTTGATATTTTTGATGGGTAACTTTCCCAGTTATTTTTAGCTGATTATAAGTAAAGTTCAAGTTTAATGAATACAATTTTCATTGTATCAATGTAAAAATATAAAATATGGTACATATTCTTGGAGTGCACATTCCTGATAAAAAACGGGCTGTTATTGGATTAACTCGTATTTATGGTATTGGTCTACATAGAGCCCGTCTTATTTGTCAGAAATTAGAAATAGATGAATCTACAAGGGTCCATGAACTTACGGACTCCCAATTATCAAGTATTTTTCAGTACATAGAGGAAAACTTCTGTGTTGAATCAGATCTCAGACGAGAAAAAAGTATTATCATTAAACAATTGATTGAAATCTCAGGTCACAGAGGTTTCCGTCATCGTATAGGACTTCCTCTTCGGGGGCAAAGAACTCATACAAACGCGAAAACTCAGAAAAAGTTAGCGAATATAAACAGAAAGGGTGGTTAAATTTTATGGCAAAAGAAAAAAAACGTAGTGTTGAAGGTTTTGGATATGTACATGTGCATTCCAGTTTCAATAATACAATAATAACTATAACAACTCCCAAAGGAGACGCTCTTGCGTGGAGTTCAAGTGGATCTGTTGGTTTTAAAGGATCACGACGTTCTAATAGTTATGCTGCGCAAACGGCAGCTGAAGATCTTGGGTCTAAGGTACAGGCTTTAGGAGTCTTCGAAGTAATCATTATTATCAGGGGAATCGGTGTAGGTAGAAATACTGTTCCAAAGGGTCTTCAAAAATCAGGTCTAAAAATTCTTTCTATAGTAGATATTACACCAACGCCCCACAATGGCTGTCGTCCTCCGAAAAGGCGACGTGTTTAAATGTAAGGCCAGGATGGGTGATCGAGTGGTCGAAGGTACCAGTCTTGAAAACTGGCGTGTCTAATAAACACCGTGGGTTCGAATCCCACCCCATCCGTTAAGGAGTATGCCTGAAACGAATTAGGACAGATTTAATAAGAAAAAATAAAATGGCTTTAAAACGAAATAAACCTACTACACCTTCAAAAAGGCATCTCGTTCAGATAGTCAGATCAGAGTTATTAAAAGTTAAGCCAATTCGCTCTAAGACTTACGGGCTTAACAAAAAAGGAGGGAGGAATCATCATGGTAAGGTGACGTCTTTTCATCGAGGTGGTGGGCATAAACGTCGTCTTCGTCTCATTGATTTCAAACGATTGTCCAGTGAAGCAGAAGTCCTGGGGTATGAGTATGATCCCAATCGTTCTGCTTGGATTGTGAGAGCCTACGATAAAAATACACAAAAGGATTTCTATATCATTGCACCTAAAGGTCTTTCGAAAGATACGGTTATCACAAGTGGTGACCAAGTAGATATAAAACCAGGTAATCATACTTCTTTGAAGAATATGCCTATTGGTACAAGTATTCATAACATTGAGATGAAACCAGGAAAAGGAGGGCAATTGATTCGTAGCGCAGGATGTTCTGGTTCTCTTATTCAAAAAACAGATCGTTACGCTCGTGTTCGGTTACCCTCAGGTATTCAACGGTTAGTTCCATTGAAATGTTCGGCAACAGTTGGTTCTGTATCCAATAACGATTATAAGATTCAAACTATTGGAAAAGCTGGTAGATCTCGTTGGTTATCAAGAAGACCAAAAGTTCGTGGTGTTGCAATGAATCCCATAGATCATCCGCATGGTGGTGGTGAAGGTAAAACGTCAGGAGGTAGACCATCAGTGACGCCTTGGGGTCGACCTACTAAAGGTCAGTCTACTAGGTCGAAACGGAAACGAAATAAGTTAATATTAGGATACTAATTGAAAAAAGATTAAAAAGATAAGATGGCGCGTTCCGTATGGAAAGGACCTTTCATAGATGAGCCTTTATTTAAAAAAATTCTTAAACTAGGTAAGGAGACTACCCGAAAAAGGTCTCCAAAACTCACAACGTGGTCTCGAAGGTCAGTTATTCTACCTCATTTTCTTGAAAAAACAGTTCATGTTCATAATGGGTCAAAAATGGTTCCATTAGTGGTTTCCGAGGAAATGATAGGTTACAAGTTTGGTGAATTTATACCAACTCGAACACGTGCAGTCTTCAAGAAGAAAGACAAAAAGAAAAAGTAACAAGAACGTAGGTTATGGGTCAAAAAGTAAATTCAATTGGGTTACGACTTAGGAATAGACGTAAATGGGATAGTAAATGGTTCACAGAAAAAGGTTATTCAGATCTTTTCTATCGAGACTATATAACCACTAAATATTTAACCCAAGTCTTTGAAAAGCACGATATCCTTTTAGGTAGGTGTATTATAAAAAGAGCTCTCAATAAAACATACATTTTTTTACATGTGTATTTAGCTACAACTCGAGGAAGTAATTTTCTAGAGCATTCAGGTATCAAAGTTGAAAAAGTTAAGAAAACTCTGAAAAAGCTGAACAAGGGTGAAGTTATTCTGTCCGTATCAAACACAGATAATATTTCTTTGGACCTATGGTTAGGTAAGAGGAAAGTTATGGCACAATTATCTTCGTTCCAGACCCGTAAGTATTTTGATGAGACTTTATTATTAATTAATTCAGCTACGGCTATTAAAAGTGCACCTCTATTAGCTAGGTTTCTTGCTCGACAACTCGAGACAATTTTCCAACATACTCAGTATATAGATTTTGCTAAAAAGGTACTTGCAAAATTTGTTACAATGAGACCGGATCTTTTAGGTGTTAGAGTTCAATGGAAAGGTCGTTTGAGTGGTTCTGATCGTAGTAAGAAAGAATCATTCCAACAAGGTCAAATCCCTTTGCATACCATAAGTGCAAAAATAGATTACGGTTATAGTCCTGCGTTTACTATTTACGGTACTTGTGGGGTTAAAGTATGGCTTTGTCTTAAATAAATAAAAGTAAAAATATGCTTCGTCCAAAGCAAACAAAGTATAGAAAGCAGAAAAAAGGTCGTATAAAGGGAATTGAAATGCGATGCACAGATGTCAGGTTTGGTTCTTATGGTTTACGAGCTTTAGAATCAGGTCGGATAAGTGCTAGGCAAATTGAAGCAGCACGGCGAGTAATTACACGTCGTATGAAACGACGTGGTAAAGTATGGATCAAAATCTTTCCTTCCACACCTGTAACTTCTAAACCTGTAGAAGTGCGAATGGGTAAAGGGAAAGGAGCTGTGGATTATTGGGTTTGTCCTGTAAGACGTGGTACTCTACTCTATGAAGTAGGAGGTATTTCGAAAGAAGTTGCTCTTCAAGCTCTAAAAGGAGGTGCTACAAAACTACCAGTAGCTACAAAAATTATTTTCTAAGGGCCTATGGTTTAATTGGTTAAAACGTACCGCTCATAACGGTGACAATGTAGGTTCAATCCCTACTAGGCCTATTAAAGAATCATGAATAAATGTTGAAAGAAAGTTTTTCTGAAAAATATAAAAAGTCTAACGTAGGTCTCTCAGATTACAAAGGAAGAATAGTAGAGACTGTCTGTTTTCAATCAGACACAAAAAAAGGTATTTCGTATTTAGATCTAGGACATAAAAAAAACTCTTACTTTCCAGAGCATTTGTGTATCGGATCTTACGATGAGGAATTACAGACTTTTAGCCAATCTTCTGTAGGAGACTCTAAAACTTTCTTCCTAAATCAAATAGAAACTCCCGATGGTGATATTATTATAAATGCTCCCAGAAGACGTAGTTATAGTACTAAAGAACGTTGGAAATCTATCGAGCACAGTTGTGTAACAGGTAGTTTCGTTATGGGCCGTTTGCTTAATGCTGTCAAAGGAGGTTTCAGTGTAGGTCTAGCAGGTTTCGTAGGTTTTGTACCTAATAGTCAACTTTTGAAAGGTAAGTCACCTACTTTAACTCATTGGGAAGAGAGGGTTCGACCTTTTATTGGATCTGTCTTAGCTTATAAAGTGTTGAGAACTGACTTTTCAAAAAAAAGAAGGAATATAGTTTTGTCTCGTACCTCTGTTCTTAATTTTGCAAAGGAGTACGGTCTTAAGGTAATCAAAGGTGTTGAATAATTTTTCAAAACCTTCCATGAAAAGAAAGTAAGAATGAAACCCTTCAAACATTTTAAAGAATTGCAAAGAAGATTTCTTATCTTATTTATAACCTTTATGTTAAGTTTTTTGGTTAGTCTGTTATATTCCGAAGAATTACTTTTCGTTTTGACCAAACCTTTATTTAGTGTCTCTTTAGAACAAACAGATTTGGTAAACAGACGTTTCATATTTACAGATATCACAGAAGTCTTCACAACCTACATCCGTATATCATTTGGTCTAGCTCTTCTACTCCAGATTCCGATAACTCTCTACCAGTTCTGGCTTTTTGTTGAACCTGGTTTGTACCAAAAAGAACAAACCTTTCTTAGAATTTTATTCATAGGTTCAATATTGTTTCTCGCTATTGGTATTTCGTTTTTGTATTTCATTGTAATGCCTGCAGCTTGGAATTTTTTTCTTACGTATGAAAAGAATGCTCTTGATAGCGTGTTCCAGCTCCAGCTAGAAGCTAAAGTAAACGAGTATTCTCTTCTAGTTCTGAATTTTTTTATGGCGACGAGTCTCATTTTTCAAATCCCTGTTGTCTTAATAACTCTAGTGTATCTAAAACTAGTTCGTTTACAACAACTTATTGCCTACCGTAAGTTTTTTATTATAGCTGTTTTTTGTATAGGAGCCTTGTGCTCACCACCAGATATTTTCAGCCAAATCATTTTAGCAGTCCCAATGATTTTTTTCTACGAATCTATTCTCTTTGGTGGTATTCTTTATGATCAGTATGAATCAAAGATCAGAAGAAGTTGATCAAAAATCTAGTCCTATTTGCTATAGAAATAAAAGGTTTACTTCCTTATAACTTAGAGTAGAGAAACCTTTCTAGACACCTACCAAAATGTGGTATTATTTTTCATTATTGAGAGACAGAGAGCCAAAACGTTTTTGGAAGGTTGACATACGTCCTTGATGTTCTGTTAGTACAACACCTTTAGAAGAGTTCCATATTGGATGTACTGTACTATCAACATCCGTACGTAATCTTTCTTTTGGTAAAATCCATTGCGTATCAATGGTAGAACCATTAAATAAAGTGGTACTGAAAGATTTTTGTAGAGGTTTTTTTTTCATTGTTTTTTTTCATTCTATTAGGCTGGATAACATAATGGTAATGTGGTGGATTGCAAATCCTTAAATGGCGGTTCGATTCCGCCTTCAGCTTGTATTTGTGTAAGCCAATTTCCATCCTAGTGGATAAGTAAAAAGAAAGTACGTCCCCAAAAAAGCCTGTTTTACATGGTATCAAGTGAATAAAAAAAAGCACCGATTTACATCGTATTAGACCGAGAAAAACTACCCATTTTCAAAAATAATAAAAGCTTTATCAACATAGTAAGACACTCATACCCGAAACCATTCCGACCTCATTGCGTCACTCCGTCTTACGCCAAAAATACTGTGAATACGGGAAACGTGGTATGATTAAGCTTCTATTTTAAAAATAATTTATTTCTTCTAATACATGGTATTAACGTATGTAAAAATAAAATATGATGATTATAACTGGTATTTTAAATGATTTGATGAAGAATAGGGTAATTAATCAACACTTATTCCTATTCATTTTTTTCGTGGAGTGGTTAACAGAAGTGATTAACCTAACACTAATTTACCTGGATAGAGCCGTAATAATTACAGATCTGATTTCGTTATTGGTCTTTCCTATGTTCGTTCTATTCTACACTAGAGGAGTGGTGGATAAAGTCCCCCTGGCTAGTATTCGAGGTATATGTTTATGTTATGCCTTGTTAGTGTATCTTCCGGCACATATAATTTACGATGTGATTGAATATAACTTTTACGTGGAGGCCGGTGCATTTGAGTCTACACCAACAACTATATTATCTAAGGTGTTTACTCCTATATTCTCGTCGTTATTCTCAGTTACGTTTTGTATGGAAGAACCTGAATCTCAAAATAGGGTCCTTAAAACTCTAGTACAAAAAACAGCTCCCTCTTTGGGTCTAGGTGGGGCTATCGGGAGCTCCACCTACATGCTTGCGAAGAAGATTTTAGCTTGTAAGGGTAAGGCATTATTCTTAGGTGCGCAAGTTGGTGTGGTATCGTCTGGTATTACTGCATATCAACTAACCCCACACCAAATGGCGTCTCCGTCAGTGCTCGAGAGCACTGTACCGTCTAAATTCCTTAATGGCAAAGTAATGGGACACGGATTTTTTTGTGTTGATCAAACTGAAGGTAGTGGTATAACACTTCCCGTAAAAACTTGTCAGTTTGATACTGATACTTTCCCTGGAAGTAAAGGTTTCATGAAAATAGAAGCAGACCCGTTATCTCAGAAGGTCAAAGTTTTTGGTTACTTGAACGTTAATACTGAAAGGTCAATCCTCGATCAATTCGTTCAAGAGCATCCAGTAAACAAAACCATATCCTTTGATGAGTGGTACTCGTCTGTAAAAGAAACTTGTGCTTTAGATCAAGAAACGGCCTTTGTGTTATATCAAGGTGCTCTTTTGGATAGTCTGGAGATGGAGCCAAACGTACTGGGAGAGGCTATTGCCGGTATTGGTAAAGCTATGACAGATATCACAGATATCGCAGGCCTGTAATTCCTCTTTTCAGAAAAATATGGGGATGAGAGGATAATTTTTAATCCTAGTGAAAAACGTAGCATCACTAAATAAAGCTATGTTTTATTTCCTTTCTCTTTGTGGGCAATTAGCTCAATTGGTAGAGCATCTCGTTTACACCGAGAGGGTCAGCGGTTCGATTCCGTTATTGCCCATAAAATGTCTGTCGTCCAGTTGGCGTGAATGCGGATATATTATTAATTGGTAAATGGTCTGCCTTCCAAGCATAAGTTATGGGTTCGAGTCCCATTATCCGCAAAGGAGTGTGTTTGCATTGCTCTAGAAAGTGGTGTTCTATTTCCTACTATAATACTTATGCCTCAAATGGATAAAGTCGCTTTTTTCTCTCAACTTTTTTGGTTAATGATAACTTTCTACGGGTTTTATATGATTACTGTTAAGACCCATCTGCCTAATCTAGCACGTATTTTGAAAGTTCGTAAGAAAAAAGTGGAATTCGCTCTAAAGCAAGGATCTTCATTCCAAGAAGAACGAGCTTCTACAGTAGCTTCATATGAGAACGTTTTCGTAAACTCTGCTACTGAATCACGTAATCTATTGACCCAGCTTTCACAATCAGGTTCTACTTGGTTAGAAAACTCGTCAAAAGATATCAATAACAGCGCTTTAACTCAGTTGAACCAAGACTACGTTCTTCTTAGCGGAGAGTTACGTGGTAAACGATTTGTTGTTCACCAACTTGCAAAGACAGGTGAATAAAACATTGTATTAGAAGTCCTTTCACTTTGAAGAATCCTTCGGATGGTGGGTGTATAGCTTAGTTGGTAGAGCATCGGACTTTTAATCCGAGGGTCTTGGGTTCGAACCCCAATGCACCCACTTTTTTCATCGTGGTTTTCATTGCTTTTTTTTATGGTATAAGAAAACAATCTACATTCTCTTCGCCATATGTTATATCAAAACGGGCATTTAGCTCAATCTAAACTAATTTAATAATATAAAAAGTTAAAAATGTTTAAAAACCTATACAATAACCTTTTCATATTCTTTATGAAGCTTACACCTGGTAAATCATTTGGTCTTCACGTGGTTGGATCTTATCTTATGATTGGTGTTTATTCATTACTCTTGTCTTCTTTTACAACTACTTGTGGATGGTTTGATCTTATCAACTTTTGGAGTCATCCTTCTCCCTTGGAGTCCATTGTTGATGGTAATTTTGATCCTCGTGATGCTCATACAAAGATATGTAAGTTGTACCGAGAAATAGAACACTCACAAAACCTATTTGAAATATACTATCCAAGTTTTCCTCCTCCTCCGCCTTTCGAGAAAACACTAGTGTATTTGAAGAACGTGAGTAACGGTACTTTTTTACCTGGTCCAAATATTTTGGAGATTTTCATATCTGAAAATGCGCGCGTTGTAGATTTGCATAAAACTGCCAAACTCAATTTATCTACTACGTTGTCCCGCGGTATGTATCCTCTATCTTCTTCGCAAGGTACCGGAATGGTACCCTTTGATAGTGTAGAGACCGAATTAGACCGCAAGGAAGGAAGGTTAAAGGAGATCTCATCTATTCTTAAGGATGTGCATCAACAGCTGATCGAAATTCAACCTGTTATAGTCGATTGCTTTCATTCTAAAAAGTATTCGGATTACATTCACAGTGCACATTACACAAAGATTTATGATAGTTCTTTACTTCATCATAATATGAAAGTAGAAAACATGAGTTCTTTACCCCGATTAGATTTTAGTCAGATGCCTCAACGTATTGAACCCACGTGTTATATCACAAATGGGTCTGATAATTCGGTGTTTTCCGTAACTCATGATTTAGCTTCTGAGGTAAATTTGACTGGTGGATTGAGCCCACAAACTTTAGCAGTACTCAATTCTACTTAAACGCCTTATTACATTCTGTTGGTATATAAGGAAAGGGGAGTATTTGAATCCGGTTCGTTCTCCTTTCCTTAATTAGCTATTACGTTGGTCTTCACCGACAAGGTCGGTGGTTTGGATTTCATGGTGCATATAAAGTGTCTATGGTCCAGTTGATTGTCTTTTCTCTCAGTGAAGATGCCTACAAACCTAAGCTTCAGGTATAAGAACCCTTTCGACTCTCAATATAACAATGTTCCCTCTATTTTTAGTCGGTATTTGCATTTCTGCAGCAAACCTCAGTATTCATTTTGTCCAGTTTGGGTTTTATTCCACTTTGGGCCTAATCCAATATCTATTTTTTGTGTGTTGTTTTGTGTATTACAAACGTAACATGCCTATGAATATATTGTCTTATGACACTATATATTTAGGCTCAGCAATTACTTTCATGTTGGTAGCTTTGAACGTGATATCTCTCTTAGATATCATGGAAGGTGATCCATTAAACGTCCCGCTAATATCGGATTGGGTGATCATTACTGTGCGTGATATGATAGTGACTGTTGTCGAATCCACTGGAAAAGGAAGTTGAAGTCCTGTGTTGAAAAATCCGTGGCTGGTGCAATACACCTTGAAGGAAGGTATGGTCATTGCTATGTCTGGAATATCTGCATCTGCGGTCGGGTCTGTTTCAGTAGATCATGTGACCCAACAATTTGGTCAAGCAAATTGTTTAGCTTCTTGATTATTAAGGATCTTTACGGCTTCTAGTATTAGTTTTGGCTTGTAGGGTTCGTAGACTGATCGCTACGTCTTAGATTTCCCCTACTCGATAGTCGAAAGCAGCGCTACTTTTGACCCACCACCACAAGTAAATTACATCCCGTTTCAACTATAGTCAATGAATCTCAATCGCTTTAGCTGTTACATATAATAAAGTACATCATACTAACAATTTTTTTTTAGTATTTATGGAGTACCCTTAGAATACAAAAACAGGATGAATTTCATTGACCTTTTTGAAAATAATTTCAAGGTTGTATTGCCTGAGATCTATTTAGTTCTTGCTCTCTGCTTCCTACTTATGTATGGTGTTGTTTTTTCTACTTCACTCAGTTATAACTTACCTATCATTACACGAGGTGTTGCATGGCTTTCCATTCAAACACTGTTTATTGCCTTGCTATTGGTTCTAAATAATCCTATTGACCACTTAGTTATTTTTCATGGGACTTTGGTTCATGATTTCTTTACTTCAATGGTTAAGGTATTTCTATTAATAGCTGCCTTGTGTTGTATATCTGCTTCTTTGAATTATCTTAAAGTAGAGCGCTTGAATGCATTCGAATATTTTATTCTAGTCTTAATTGCTATTCTTGGTATGATGTTAATTGTTTCATCATATGATTTAATTTCAATGTATTTAGCTATTGAAATGCAAAGTTTAAGCCTTTATGTTCTGGCCGCGTTCAAGAAAAATTCAGCTTTTTCTACGGAAGCAGGTCTAAAATATTTCATCCTCGGTGCCTTCTCTTCCGGTTTAATCCTCTTTGGATCATCTATGGTATATGGTTTCACTGGTAGTACTAATTTTGAGGATATCTCGCGTTTATGTACTGGTACTTACAGTTCACTGGACACAGTTGGTAGTGGAGTTTTAGTAGGTTTAACTTTCATTGCTTCTGGGCTTCTATTCAAGCTTGCAGCAGCCCCATTTCATATGTGGTCTCCTGATGTATACGAAGGTGCACCTACAATTGTCTCTATGTTCTTCGCTATTATGCCAAAAATTGTAATTCTAGGGTTAGTTCTACGCTTGTTCCTATTTTCGTTTTATGATTTCATGGCTTCATGGCAGCAACTCTTTATACTTTGCTCGTTTGCTTCTATGTTAGTAGGTGCGTTTGGGGCTCTCCAACAGAAAAAAGTAAAGCGCCTTTTAGCTTACAGTTCCATTGGTCACGTAGGATATATGTTAATTGGTGTAACTACCGGTACTTTGGAAGGTATCCAAGGTCTCTTAATATACATTGCTATTTATATGGTAATGAGTCTAAATATTTGGACTGTTATCTTATCTCTAGAGTTTCAAGGAAAGCCTGGTCGTGTTACCTATTTGACAGACTTTGTAGCTATGTCAAAAATTAATCCCCTTATGGCTATTACAGTGGCTTTAGGTATGTTCTCTATGGCAGGTGTTCCACCTTTAGCAGGTTTCTGTGCCAAAATGTACGTATTCTTTTCAGCTATGGAAGCTTCTATGTATACTTTGGCTATTGTAGGTGTGTTAACAAGTTGTGTAGGTGCATATTACTATATCCGTTTGATCAAGATTATGTTCTTCGAGAAAACTGCTACATGGAACTTATACGCTCCCTTGGATCGTGAGAAGTCACTCTTGTTGGCATTTACCACCCTGTTCATTATGTTCTTCTTCGCCTACCCTAATCCGTTATTGATAGCAACCCATAAGATGGCTTTGGTACTTTGCTTGTAATTGTATATAGAGACTCATAAGAGTCCTTTTGTCCAGGTAGCTCAGTTGGTTAGAGCGAAAGACTGAAAATCTTTAGGTCGATGGTTCGAATCCGTCTCTGGACATAAAAAAAAATTGAAAGGAATGAGTTTTTGGATTTGTGTTAAAGCTTTTGAATATGAAGCTCTTGACAGATATATATCTAGTATTATAACTCAAGCAACAAACGAAGGTTACTTCACTCGGGGACCTATAAGTCTTCCAAATAAGTTACACAAGATTACCGTACTGAAATCTCCGCACGTAAATAAACAATCTCGTGAGCAGTTTGAAATACGTAGTCACTGTAGAGTTTTAGGTCTTCTCTCGGAAAAAACACCCCAGTTAGAAGCTTTTGTAGAAGACCTGAAAAAAACTTTTCCTGTAGGGTTTAGTCTAAAAATTACTAGAAAGCTAAAAGGTAGTTAATTCCATTTTAGTATTAAAGAACGTGCCTGGAAAGATTCGAACTCTCAACCTATAGATCCGTAGTCTATTGCTCTATCCAATTGAGCTACAAGCACTTAGTACGATTTTTTATGTTACTGGAGTAGAAGGATTCGAACCTTCGATTTTCCATACCAAAAACGGACGCCTTACCACTTGGCCATACTCCAATTTTTACGGGCCTGTAACTCAGTTGGTTAGAGTGTACGCCTGATAAGCGTAAAGTCGGTAGTTCAAATCTACCCAGGCCCATTATTTTTCGTTATTTTTCATCCTATAAGATGTAAAAACAATAAAGGCTTATTATTTTTTGACATAGGTATAGAGTACTTTTCATTTAAAGATTTTTATACCACATAGAATATCTAAATATTTTTTATGTTTCCACTAAGAGTTTGATCCTGGCTCAGAATAAACGCTAGTAATATGCTTAACACATGCAAGTCGAACGGAAAAGGTATTTTCCGTGGCGAACGGGTGAGGAATGCGTGAGAATCTACCTTATAGACCGGAATAAGTATAGCCTTTAGGCGAACACTTACTTTGTAAGTGGTATGAATACCGGGTGATAGACTAAGTCGCTATAAGATGAGCTTTCGTAGGATTAGGTAGTTGGTAAGGTAAAAGCTTACCAAGCTGAAGATCCTTAGCTGGTCTGAGAGGATGATCAGCCACACTGGGACTGAGACACGGCCCAGACTCCCTTAGGAGGCAGCAGTGAGGAATCTTGGACAATGGGCGAAAGCCTGATCCAGCAATATTACGTGAGTGATGACAGCTATTTGGTTGTAAAGCTCTTTCACCGAGGAGGACAATGACAGTACTCGAAGAAGAAGTCCCGGCTAACTCCGTGCCAGCAGCCGCGGTAATACGGGGGGGACAAGTGTTATTCGGAATGACTGGGTGTAAAGAGTCTGTAGGCGGTTTTTTAAGTTGAAATATAAATCTTGTAGCTTGACTTCAAGAAAGGTTTCAAAACTGAAAGACTAGAGTTTGATAGGGGAAAGTAGAATTTCTAATGGAGGGATAAAATTCATAGAGATTAGAAGGAATACCAGAGGCGAAGGCGACTTTCTGGATCAAAACTGACGCTGAGAGACGAAAGCATGGGTAGCGAACAGGATTAGATACCCTGGTAGTCCATAGCTGTAAACGATGAGTGCTCGTATTTAGGGTCAATCTTAGATACTAAGCTAACGCGTTAAGCACTCCACCTGGGGAGTACGGTCGCAAGACTGAAACTCAAAGGAATTGACGGGGGCCCACACAAGCGGTGGAGCATGTGGTTTAATTCGACAATACGCGCAGAACCTTACCAGCCCTTGACATGTAAGTGGAGGTCTATGAAAATAGGTCTTTTCATGCTTATACAGGCGCTGCATGGCTGTCGTCAGCTCGTGTCGTGAGATGTTGGGTTAAGTCCTTTAACGAGCGCAACCCTCTTTATCTGTTGCTATCATCTTTAAGGTGAGCACTCTGATAAAACTGCCAGTGATAAGCTGGAGGAAGGTGGGGATGACGTCAAGTCCTCATGGCCCTTATGGGCTGGGCTACACACGTGCTACAATGGTATTGACAGTGAGAAGCAAGAACGTGAGTTTTAGCAAATCTTTAAACAATATCCCAGTTCGGATTGTAGGCTGCAACTCGCCTGCATGAAGTTGGAATCGCTAGTAATCGCAGAACAGCATGCTGCGGTGAATACGTACCTGGGCCTTGTACATATCGCCCGTCAAATTATGGGAATTTTCCTTTTCCGATACAAGTATCTTAACCTATTCAAATTTCCAATCGATGTGTTTATATTGAGTAATAATATAGCGTCAGGTTTTTTAGGAGAAGTACGTGCAAAGAAAGGGCAGTTGACTGTAATTAAGTCGTAACAAAGTAGCCGTAGGGGAACCTGCGGCTGGAATAACTCCTTTAAGGAAATATACCTATGTCAAAAATAAAGGCCTTTTACAAAAATCCTATGGTTTTGGAGATCATTGTTTTGTCAATTAAACTATTCTTCTTTACATAAAATTCATTTCCACTCATTTTTCTCTTTTGGCAACGAAAAAGTATGATTATGGCATATCCTGTGAATATTATTACAGATGGGCAAAAAGCTGAGTACCTAATGGAGGTGCTTAAACTTGCTGATGCAGATGCTCCTCTTCTTAAGAAGCATTGCAACTTCGAGTGTGCTGAAGTGTGCAAAAGCATCTTAGCACAAGTTGTTGAAAAACCAGCCATAACCGCTGAGGCTGAATTTAAAAAGTTGTTTAATACAAACCTGAAACTAAATTCTGTAATTAGTAAGGTTTATAGCAAACAAGTTAAAGTTCCTAAAGTGGAAGGTTGCGTAATCCACTCATTTCCTGAAAGTATTACTCAGTATACAAACTCTGACATGAGTAACTGCATCGAAGTGGTACCTCATAACTCCGATTTGTTAGGGGTAACATATCAAGCCTATCCACTCTCCCTCTTTAATAGGTTTTATTACAATGCGCAAAAAAATAAGCTGGTATTATACATATCGTTACCGCTTACACTTACCGCACAGTACTCCGAGAAATTGACCATTTTCTCTGAGAGTGTTTCTCTATGGCGCAAGCTCTTTCAACCTATAAATGTCATCTTTGTGATTGTTAGCACTGAGACTCTCGAGAACAGACCTTTTAAAGATACTGTTCGTTCTCTAGAAAGTCGTGGTTGTCATGTATTCTACTATCGTTTTAAACGATCATGGAATGATAATGCGCGTTTACTAAAAGGTTTTTTAGCTAGTCCTGACTTCTAATAATTTTTAAAGCTACCAAAAAAGGTGGCTTTTTTTTTTTGTAAAAATTATTGCTATGAAAAAATTGATAGGCGAATTTTTCAGATACGGCCTCGTTTCTTTTTTTTCCGGAAAGGATGGGATTCGAACCCATGGTAAGGTCTAATACCCTACTTTGATTTAGCAAACCAACGCTTTAAGCCACTCAGCCACCTTTCCTCAAAAGTAATACATCCTCCTGGATTCGAACCAGGGACCGTCAGCTTAGAAGGCTGTTGCTCTATCCAACTGAGCTAAGGATGCTGGTATTTTTATGTGAGAGTATTACTCTTTACTAAGATGCAAAAAAACAAAATATGGTTACAAAAAATCAACTTTTGAGACACCCGCGAAGAATAAAGAAAGTTACTTCTAAATCAGCTGCTCTCGTTGAGTGTCCTCAAAGAAAAGGGGTTTGTGTCCGGGTATTTACACGTACTCCTAAAAAGCCTAATTCTGCTTTACGAAAAGTTGCAAGGGTTAAGTTAACTACAGGAAAGACGATTACAGGTTACATTCCTGGAGAAGGACATAACTTACAGGAACATTCAGTTGTTCTTGTTCGTGGTGGTCGGGTTAAAGATCTACCAGGTGTAAAATATCATCTCATCCGTGGAAAATATGATTTACATAGTATTAGAAAAAGAAAACAGAGTCGTTCCAAGTACGGAACGAAAAGAAATATGGCGGAGGATTAAATGAAAGAAACAACCTACACTGAAGTTCATAAAAAATTCATTAACCGGATTATGCTAGACGGTAAAAAGCGTAAAGCTGAAGGTATTTTTGATAATTGTTGGTTCTCTATAGAATCTAAATGTGAGTCTTCTGCTGCAGTGATTTTAGAAAAAGCACTTTTAAACGTCTCTCCCACATTGGAAGTACGTTCGGTACGTATAGCTGGTTCTACCTACCAAATACCTTTTCCTATTCCATTCAATCGTCAGTTATCACTAGGTATTTCTTGGATTGTTAAGTCCGCTAGAAACAGATCAGAACGTCATATGTCTATCCGTCTTGCGGAAGAATTAATGGACGCTTCTAAAGGTGTTGGAACTAGTGTTCGTAAACGTACTGAATTACATAAAATAGCCGAAGCAAATAGAGCCTTTGCTCACTATAGATGGATGTAGAGAAAGTTGAAATACGCGGAGTAGAGCAGTCTGGTAGCTCATCAGGCTCATGACTTGAAGGTCGTAGGTTCAAATCCTACCTCCGCATTTCTTCTGACCAGTATAGTCCCTTTCGTCTAGTGGTCTAGGACATCGCTTTTTCATGGCGAGAACACGGGTTCGAACCCCGTAAGGGATATCTTTCATCTCTAGTAGCTCAGTTGGTTAGAGCGGATGGCTGTTAACTATCAGGTCGTTGGTTCGAGCCCAACCTAGGGAGTATTCTTTACCTTTTTAGAAAATAGTGCATAGATTTTAATTTTAGAGTGTCTTCTCTATCAAGAGGAACCGATTTTTTCTATGTTAAATGTAAATACTTTATTCTTTACGGTAATGAATAACCTTGATTGTCCAGAACCTTGGCAGTTAGGTTTCCAAGATCCAGCAACACCTGTAATGGAAGGTATCATTGATTTCCATCACGATGTTATGTTCTTCTTAATCGTAATTGGTTTAGGAGTTACCTATGTTCTTGGGAGAGTTATGATTGTCTACAGTGAAGAGAACAATACTGTACCCACAAACACTGTACATGCTACTACTCTGGAAATTGTATGGACTATTGCTCCTGCGTTCGTACTTATGATTATTGCAGTACCTTCTTTTGCACTACTCTACTCGATGGATGAAATCATCGATCCAGCTATCACTATTAAAGTAGTAGGTCACCAATGGTATTGGAGTTACGAATACTCTGATTACAACGCGGCTGACGGTGAATCAATTAACTTTGACAGTTATATGATTCCAGAAGAAGATTTAGAACCCGGTAATCTTCGTCTTCTTGAAGTTGACAACAGAGTTGTATTACCTGTTGAAACTCACGTACGTGTTGTTATTACCTCTGCAGATGTACTTCACTGCTGGGCGATTCCTTCTTTTGGTGTTAAAATGGATGCTTGCCCTGGTCGTTTAAACCAGACTTCTATGTTTATTAAACGTGAAGGTGTTTATTATGGTCAGTGTAGCGAAATCTGTGGTGTAAATCACGGGTTTATGCCTATTTGTATTGAGGCTGTATCACTTGAGGACTACGTAGCTTGGATTTCAAGTAAAATCGAACTAGCTGAAGAGTCAGTATAAGAGTTATTATACTTTGTCCCCTGTTCGTTTCTCAAAAGAAGTAAAAAAGAAAGTAGATTTTTGTTATGAGTTTAGGTCTTGGACAAATTCTAATCATCGTCTTACTCCTCTTCCTTCTTTTCGGGAATATTCCCAATCTATTCAAAGATGTTGGGCTAGGTATAAAATACCTTCAAGGCATTCTTTCAAAGGAAGAAGAGGTAAGTAAAACTTCCGGGAAAGGTTCTAAAAAAAAGTAAATTCCCGTAAGAGTCCCGTTTTCCAGGGTACAGGAGAACAGGGACTCGAACCCTGAACCTATGGTTTTGGAGACCATTGTTCTGCCAATTGAACTATTCTCCTTTACATAAGATGTATTTTCATTCATTTTCCTCTTTTGACAACGAAAAAGTATAATTATGGCTTCAGCTGCCTACAATTGGTCATCTAGATGGCTTTTTTCAACTAACCATAAAGATATTGGTACTTTATATCTTATTTTTGGTGCTGTTTCTGGTGTAATCGGTACAACTTTATCTATGTTACTTCGTATTGAGTTATCACAACCAGGTTCACAAATCCTTGCTGGTAACAACCAACTATATAATGTAGTAGTTACTGCACACGCGTTAATTATGATTTTCTTCTTCGTAATGCCAGTTATGATTGGTGGTTACGGTAACTGGATGATTCCTCTAATGATTGGTGCTCCAGATATGGCGTTTCCACGTATGAATAACATTAGTTTCTGGTTATTGCCACCAGCTCTTTTATTACTACTTTCTTCCTCATTAGTGGAAGCTGGTGCGGGTACTGGTTGGACTGTGTACCCCCCGTTAAGTAGTGTTCAAGCGCACTCCGGTCCTTCTATTGATTTAGCAATTTTTAGTCTCCACTTAGCTGGTGCTTCTTCTATTTTAGGTGCGGCAAACTTTATCACAACTATCATTAATATGCGTGCTCCAGGTATTACTATGCATAAACTACCTTTATTTGTATGGGCTGTGCTTATTACCGCTGTGCTACTTCTATTATCACTTCCTGTACTAGCAGGGGCGATTACTATGTTACTAACAGATCGTAACTTTAACACCACATTTTTCGACCCTGCGGGTGGTGGTGACCCTGTATTATACCAACATCTTTTCTGGTTCTTTGGACACCCTGAAGTATATATTCTAATCCTTCCAGGTTTTGGTATGGTTAGTCATATGGTACAAACTTTTTCTCGTAAACCTGTTTTTGGTTACTTAGGTATGGTATATGCTATGGTTTCTATTGGTATTCTAGGTTTCATTGTGTGGGCTCACCATATGTACACAGTGGGTATGGATGTAGATACTCGTGCTTACTTTACTGCAGCTACTATGATTATTGCTGTTCCTACTGGTATTAAAGTATTCAGTTGGATCGCTACAATGTGGGGTGGTTCTATTAGTTATAAAACTCCTATGTTATGGTCTATCGGTTTCATTTTCCTATTTACCTTAGGTGGTTTAACCGGAATTATGTTGGCTAATGCAGGAGTAGATATGGCTCTTCATGACACTTACTACGTAGTTGCACATTTCCATTATGTTCTTTCTATGGGTGCAGTTTTCGCAGTTTTTGGTGCTTTCTACTATTGGATCGGTAAAATTTCCGGTCTACAGTACCCTGAAGTATTAGGTCAAATTCATTTCTGGGTGACATTCATTGGTGTAAACTTAACTTTCTTCCCAATGCACTTCCTAGGTTTAGCAGGTATGCCTCGTCGTATTCCTGATTACCCAGATGCCTACTCAGGTTGGAACGCTGTTGCAAGTTATGGTTCGTACATTACAACCGTAGGTGCTCTATTCTTCTTCTATATTGTTTTCGTAACTTTAACAGATGGTGAGAAGATCGATCAAAATGATCCTTGGGCTCTTGCCAGATAGGATAAATCCAAAAACGAGGTCTTTCGATTAAGAGACCTTTCAAGAAATAAGAAAATTCATGAAGAATACAGAATTATTTGTCAAGCTTTTACGCTTGGAGTATAAAAAGAATTCAGAGCGCGCTGAAGGCCGCATTGAAGAATTATTACGATTACACTCTAAAGCAAGTGAGTTGCAAATCCAGATGGAAACTATCATGGATAAAACTCACGACGACTTAACTAGTTTCGATAATATTCAATACCCTGATAAGTATTATGACCTGTTCCATCAAAGGAATCAATATTTACAGGAAATCGGGGAAGTTTTAGAACCCGTTCTATCAAAAAAAGGTTCTAGGTAGAATATTTTATATACTACCTTGACAATATTACGGAGATAGACACTGTCTAATCTCCACGTAAACGTATTGTGATCAATTTTACTTACGTTTATCCAGTTTATATCATTGGGCAATCAGCTCTCTATATAGAGCATCTCGGTGTCCCCGAGAAGTTCAGCGGTTCAAATCCGTTATTGCCCACTTCTTTTGATACTCTGTTTGAAAAAAATTAGTCCCGTTGAAAGTGGGTATAATTCTTACCGAACGATTTAATTTACGGCAGTGTTTGTCAGGTAATGAATATTTCAGCTGGTGAACTTTCTGCTATTCTAGAGAGAAGGATTGAGAGTTATGGTAAAGACACTTCTGTTTCAGTTGATGAAGTAGGTGAAGTACTATCTATTGGTGACGGTATTGCTCGTGTTTACGGTTTAAACAAATGCCAAGCAGGTGAAATGGTTGAATTTGACTGTGGTATGAGAGGTATGGCCTTAAACCTTGATACTGATAGTGTAGGTGTTGTAGTTTTTGGTGATGATCGTGAAATCTATGAAGGAAGTACAGTAAAACGTACTGCAACCATTGTAGATATTGGTGTAGGTAAAGAATTATTAGGTCGTGTAGTAGACGGTCTAGGTGATCCTATTGACGGTAAAGGTCCTATCAAAACTTCTGTTCGTACTCGTGTTGAAGTTAAAGCACCTGGTATTATGCCTCGTCAATCTGTACACGAGCCTATGCTAACAGGTCTTAAAGCAGTTGACGCTTTAGTACCAGTAGGTCGTGGTCAACGTGAACTAATTATTGGTGATCGTCAAACAGGTAAAACATCTATTGCACTGGATACTCTTATTAACCAATCGGCTTCTCATCAAGGTGATCTTGCAGAATCAGACAAGCTATATTGTGTTTATGTTGCTGTAGGACAAAAACGTTCAACTGTAGCACAATTCGCAAGTACTCTGGAAGAAAACAACGCTTTATTCTACTCATGTATCGTAGCGGCAACTGCTTCTGATTCAGCACCTCTGCAATTCCTAGCTCCTTACTCAGGTTGTGCTGTGGGTGAGTACTTCCGTGATAATGGAATGCACGCTGTAATTTTCTACGATGACTTATCGAAACAGGCGGTAGCTTACCGACAAATGTCTTTACTATTACGTCGTCCTCCGGGCCGTGAAGCTTATCCGGGTGACGTTTTCTACCTTCACTCTCGTTTATTAGAACGTGCTGCGAAGTTAAACGAAAACTTCCAGTCAGGTTCACTAACAGCATTACCTGTAATTGAAACACAAGCTGGTGATCTTTCGGCCTATATCCCTACAAATGTAATTTCTATTACCGATGGTCAGATCATGTTAGATGCTACTCTATTCAATAAAGGTCAGCGTCCTGCAGTAGATGTAGGTCTATCAGTAAGTCGTGTGGGTTCATCTGCTCAAGTTAAAGCGATGAAACAAGTATCTGGTGGTATGAAACTAGACCTAGCTCAATTCCGTGAGGTAGAAGCTTTTGCGCAGTTTGGTTCCGACTTAGATGCAGCTACTCAACAACAGTTAAGTCGTGGTATGCGTTTAACTGAAATGTTAAAGCAAGACGTTAACGCTACTCTTCTTATGGAAGAACAAGTTGTAATTCTTTTTGCTGGAGTTCGAGGTTATCTTGATCGTATTGATGTGGATTCTATCCGTGCGTTTGAAGAAGCCTGGTTAGCTCATATCAAAGGTAGCCATGCAGGTATCCTAGCGGCAATTAAATCTGAATTAGCAATGTCTGAAGCTACAGAATCGAAGTTAACAGAACTTTGTGATAGCTTCAGTTCTAATTTCGCTGGCTAGATAAGTAGTATTAAAATAAGGTGTCTCAATTCTAACACCTTATCCCGAAAATTAAAAGTTACAGTAATATGCTCAATTTACTTTTTTCTGTCGTACCTGAAATAGAAATGGACGAAGTAGCTCATTCAACTTTATCTCCAGCTACTCAACAACTTGATAGTACGTCGAATGTAGATACGTTAAATCAGGTACACGACGCTCGTTATTTCGATATCCTCTCGTCCCTCTCATCCGGAAATATAGATGCGCTAGGTAATCAACCTGATCATAGTAGTTTGGAGGTGGCTTTATTTCAAAGTGGTCTAAATACTGAATCTATCCTGATTGGGTTTGAGAATGGAGGTCTGTGGGGCAACTTAGGTTTTATTGTACCGTATATCTTACGAGCAGAGGCAGGTGACTTTCAGTCTATTTTAACACTACTATCTTCAATTAGTAGTTATTCTGAAGTTACCGGTTCGAATCTCTTAAGTTTAGGGGCTTTATCCTTGTTTATAATGACTGGCTGTAGATCCACGGATAGTCGAACCGTTACGGGACCTCTAGTAATGGGTTGGAATTTTATTTCACATAGCTTACCTGAGTATAACGGTAGTAATTGGAGGAATATTTCACTAGACGAACTAGTATCCCTTTCAAGTAGGTTTCAAGAAACTCTATACTTAGTAGGTAATGGTATACCGAATCATATATCTTTGAGTGATCAAGAAATTTCTTTCAGCTTTGAGATGTTGAACCGAGTGATGGCTAATCATTCTTGGACGAATTTGATGGAAGCGGATTCTTCTAATAGTCTTCGTATACAAGAACGTGCGCAAGTTCTAATAAATGAACATCAAAGTACTAGCCCCTTTGCTATCGACAGGTTTAGTGCCTTTTTGTGGTCTAACGCTATTTTGATAGTAGGGACTTCCGTTTGCATCATAGTTCTAGGTGGTACGGTATATTACTATATTCCTAGTACATTTCAAGTACCTATTTCAATAGATATAAGTGATAATACGTTACCGGTAGGTGAAAACCAAGAAAGTGTTGTTAAGTCTGGTAGAAACGTTCTATCAAGTATTCTTGTTTTTTTACGTGTACTCATTGTTGCTGTTGACCGATCAGTCAATAGCTAACGATGAATATTCAAAAGAGAAGACGAAAGTTTTCTTTTTTAAACACCAAGTGAATGAACGAATGTTCCTGAAGAAGGTAGGTCTAACAAGTGTCGGGTGCCGGACTTAATGAAACAAGAGATAGACCTTAAAAGTTATTTATTTTTGAATTTATATGAATCAAGTTATGTACTCACTTAAATCTTGATAACCAATATGATCTTAGATATTTGTGACCTTGGTTTAAAACATATACGCGATCCACGTCTATTCAAGTATCTTTAAATACTTACATATTGTATAGTACTAAAAAAATTCGCATATGACTAATTCCATAGCACTTCAAAGTAACTTTCTACATTACCTTCTGCGTATAAAGAATAGTGAGGTAGTTAAAAAGTAGGTATCATGACAGAGTGTTTTAACTCTAATACCTTACTCTAAAAGTCAAAAGTTATAATGATACGTTTGGTTTACTTTTTTCGTCATACCTGAGATAGAAAGTGACAGGAGTGCCGCTCAACTTTACTTCCAACTATTCAATAACAAGGCAGTGTGGCAAACGTCCGACCTGTTTCTGAGAAAAAACCTGTAAAAAATACAGAGTTGAAAAAGCACTCCACAAGTGAACTACTTCTTCAACTAAATAAGAGCGTAATGATATAGCAGATATGAAAGTCCCAAAACGTAACTAGGAATTTGTATAAACACCAATACTAAAAAAAACAAACCACTAAAGCTTTTGAGTGGAACATTGGCGAACAGCCTTCTTGTTGTTCTTGTAGAAAAATACAAACCTATGAATAGGAATATGTATGGTTTTAACCGAATATAAAAAGAAGGACGATCGAAGAAAATAGCTAATGCAAGGAGGCTAAGAATAACATCTAGAATGATAATGAGTAGAATAACTCTGAGAAAAGTTTTTTTTCTTATACGAATACTATTGAAATCCATCATAGATTTTTTTCCAACCATTGAGAATCAAACTCAACGGTATTTTTTTAACAAATAAACGAACAGATTTGAACTGTTTATAATGTTAAGACTGCTCGTTCAAAATAAAAATCAAAGCCTAGGAAGAAGTAAGAATAAGTAAACTACAACACTGCTAAACTTTATCGGAACGTTAAGAGTTATACATATAAATAGTAGGCCCTCAAGACTCATAAGAGGAAAATTTACGAAAGACCTTCTTCTTTTTACTACATAGAAATATAGGATTAAATAGAAAGGAAGAACAACCGTAGGGTACAATTGTCCGTGGTAAAAGAAAAAAAAACCTAGACCGAAAGCAATTTCAACAAATATCGCAATTAAAAGTACTTTGAGGAACGTTTTTTTCCTCACCAAAATTTTATCTAAAAAGATCATATATGATATGTTTTTTCCAACGGCTGAAATAATTTAATTTCAACAGTATTTTTTAACCAAAAAGATCAGAATCGAAAGTATCATTATCAACTTTTGGAAAAGGCCTTTTCTGTTTGTTATAAAACGAAAAAAGAACCTTTTTACTAGTCAACAAAAATAAAAAATTATGTTTAGTACCTCTCAACTCAGAAGGTTACCTTTCTTGCATTTGAGGTCTATCTTTTCATAGTATTCTTCTATGACTTTTAACAAATTATCTTAAGATGAGCTTCTTGCTTAGATGCTTTCAGCAATTATCACTTATAAACGTAGCTACTCGGCGATGCCAAAGATATGACAACCGATACACCATAAGTTAACCCCATTCGGTCCTCTCGTACTAAAATAAGATTCTCTCAATTGTAAACGACTACAGTAGATAGGGACCAAACTGTCTCACGACGTTCTAAACCCAACTCACGTACCACTTTAATCGGCGAACAGCCGAACCCTTGGAACCTTCTCCAGCTCCAGGATGTGATGAGTCGACATCGAGGTGCCAAACGACTCCGTCGATAGGAGCTCTTGGGAGTCATCAGCCTGTTATCCCCGGCGTACCTTTTATCCGTTGAGCGATGGCCCTTTCACGCGGGACCACCGGATCACTATGACCGACTTTCGTCCCTGCTCGATAAGTACATCTCACAGTCAAGCAGACTTATACCATTGCGCTCTACAATTGATGTTAAACCAATCTGAGTCCACCTTTGCGCACCTCCGTTACCTTTTAGGAGGTGACCGCCCCAGTCAAACTACCAACCATGCAAGGTCCTAGAGTTAGATTCTTAACTCTTAGTGAGTAGAAGAAGATAAAAAGGGTGGTATTCCAAGAGTGCCTACACAATTCACTAGCGTGAAGGTGTCATAAGCTCCCACCTATCCTATACATTTTATCACCGTCTACATTGCAAAGATGTAGTAAAGGTGCACGGGGTCTTTCCGTCTAGCTGTAGTTAGTCCGCATCTTCACGGACAATTCAATTTCACTGAGTCTACGTTGGAGACAGTGGGGAAGTCGTTACACCATTCATGCAGGTCGGAACTTACCCGACAAGGAATTTCGCTACCTTTGGACGGTCAGAGTTACCGCCGCCGTTTACTGGAGCTTCAGTTCGATGCGAAAACATCTCCCATTAACTTTCCAGCACCGGGCAGGTGTCAGACCCAATACATCCTCTTACGAATTTGCAGAGTCCTGTGTTTTTACTAAACAGTCGCCACCCC
>JACLAD010016302.1_pt1 | contig 36089 bp, 15 predicted proteins | sample 8027901 | NCBI WGS metagenome assembly JACLAD01 (sample SAMN15725071, study PRJNA655200) | protist metagenome | isolation source: fluorescence activated cell sorting (FACS) single amplified genomes of... | place: Spain: Blaines Bay Microbial Observatory, Mediterranean Sea | collected 2016-07-05 | reverse complement strand
CATATAATATCATATCATGAACAATAAGAGTATTATACTATATGCATATGATTTACGATATGATATGAGAATGCATTTATGTACCTTTAAGAAAATAACTTGAATGTCTGGTGGTAATCAAAATTATCGGTTGTCAAATCAAAACCACACCCTTTAAAATTTTCACAAAATTTCCAGCTTATGATGTCATGCTTTTGGAATTGACGGCCAGTTGAAGCTGTGAAACCGGCCCATGCAGTCCCCTCTCGCAAATCAAGCACGGAGGACAAATTTATAGGTATTGCAAGAATTGGTCTAGCACTTGTATCTGTCGAATTTTTAGGAATTTCATCAACCCACATTACCAATGTTCCAACTCTCCTATTTTCTTCATTATCTAAAATAAATGCCCTCAAATTTTCAACTGCTGAAAAATAGTCGACATAATCATAGTTAATGTAGGGAAAATACACAATTTTTGAAATATGCTCTTTACCGTCAGCTAAAGATATATTTCGAGCCATGACAAGACGTGCCGACTGCCCGCTCTCATTTGGCAACAAAGGGCCCCTTGATTGTATGCTTACATGATCATCAAATAAATCACCATTTATAGGATTCCACCATGTGTCAAATTCAAAAGCAATGGAGTTTTGAATACCACCGTATCCCATTGCCATCCCTGGATGGCCGATTGTTTTTGAGCGCTTTTCGTTACCATGTAAAACGAATGCAAACCCATCACCCCCATGAACCATACAGGATTGGTGGTGTTGAGTACTGAACTGGCGATCTTTTACAAGGGTGCACGATCGAGAAGGGTCGACAATTTGAAATACAAATTCCGTTTGAAATCCCAAATAAATTGCAACAGGTCTTGCATGCCATACAGACCCTACTTGACTAGGTTCTGAGGCTGTTAGACGTAACCGCACTCGGCAACCTGTGTAAAATGATCTGCCCCATTTTTCCCTATGTCCTAAAATAGATGTCTCAGATGTCACGAGGGAAAATCCAGGCTTTGTATCTTCCATTACAATCTCCTGAAATTGAGCTTGGTTGGTATCTTCCTCAGAAGTAGATGGCGGTGTCTCTATATTGTTATCAGCACTGCCATGCTTAGTCTGGTATGCCAGTCGTTTACCCTCGTCACAACTTGATGTAGACGCTGCCCCGTTAAAATCTACACCAATTGTACTCTCAAAATCCTCATAAATAAAATCTGAAGTTGCACACTGAATAATTAAAAAGTAAATTGTAATAAATATGAGATTCATTTGCGGGGAGATAATGATACTTTATATTCTATTTACCACATGTATGACTTATGGTTTGAAATACGTTGGAAGATATAACGTAACAATTTTACAGGAGATCAAGTGTAAATGATCATCCAAGATCATGAATATTTTTTATTTAAATAAGTATATTTGTGACGTTCATAATTAGACCAATAATGGTGTTATGTCCTTCGTCTTTCTGTAGTTATTACTCCTTAAATTCATCTTATTTTTATAATTATCGTATCTATCAGAATGGAATATCACTATTTTCAGCGTATATACTGTATTTTTTAAGGGAGAAAACTTCATAGCAAAATTGAATTTGGGTACACTGCACATAATATAATTATTTCGATTGTCCAATCACAAAATGACATTTTAGACCACTTTTCTTCCTTTAAGCTTCAAAATCCCTGGATAGACCACTCTGTGACCAACTGGTAAAATTTCTATAAAAGCACTAACATACCATTAAAGTAGTCATCCCTGTAGGGGGTGGTCGAATGGGCACTTGTACTTTATGTAGACTCATTACTACTGATTACCTATATAATACGATGTAATGCTATGTCATGCTACTGGAAATAGTGAGACCCATTTTCCAATAGTGTATCGATATAATTTATTGATGTATTTTAGCCCATTATTTGGCCATTTCTACACACATCTTCTTCTACAGTATTTCGAAGGCGCTGGAAGGCCTCATCAGCACATCACACAGCAGAGACTCTTTCTTCCCAAGCCAGGCAAGCACCCAACACATCATGGATATTAAATATTATTATGATTGAAAAAAGAATGATGAATAATAAAATTATACCTCATAAATTGATATGCACATCGCGTAAAGTTATTTATATACGTACATGAATAAATGATATTATTATATACATATATATATGTGTGTGTGTCATATAATAATATATATATAGCAATAGGATGGACCAACAAGCAGTGAAAGAATTGAAGAAACGATATCGTGCAGATGCAATCGCACTTGCGGAGGAAAAATATAACATTGGTTATAAAAATGGACTTGCAAAAGGAAGGAAAGCATCGAAAGATTCACAAATTCAACTACGAGCAGCTATTGAAGCAATTGGTTCTATGAGAAAAAGGTATAAAAAAGAAGCATTGAAACGTTGTGATGAAATGTTTGCAGAAGGATTTGAAAAAGGATTAGAGCAAGGGTTAGAACAAAATGTACATAGTAATAATAACAGCAACAATACAAATGACAATGTAGACCATACAAAAATTATTCATATTACATTAGATCAAACATATAACATGTTAAAACATAACTTTCAATCAAAAAATAATAATGCAAGTTGGGATAGTGATGAAATATTAAATATATTAAAATCTACTATGAGAGATGTTGCAAAAAAAGTGAAAAAACGTAAATCATTCATTTCATCTGTACAAAGTGATCATTACAACAACAATGAACGTGGTCATGATGCTGAGAAAAATAAGAAAATAATACAAAATTTACAACATGAATTGAATGAAGTATCATTTAAACATGAAAAAGATCAAATGAAAATACAAAAATTGGAAAAAGAAATTGAAAAGAATAAACAATTAATCTACAATTATTATCATCAAAGAGAACGAGCACAAAGTAATACATCTCCCATTACTGTCACATCATCCCAAAATAATAGTACCATTGATAAAAGCAATAATGATAATAATATGAAGAAGAAGAAGAAGAAAGCATCAACACCAACTGTATCATCAACGAATAATAATAATATGACCAATAATAATTCCACAACCAACATAAGACACGTAACGTTTACCCCATCAACAGCACCTATACGTTTAGATGTACGTGAATTAAATTTACCGCCATTATGGTTAGAACTTGTACATGCACATTTAAATGCCACTAGCAAAGTTGCCATTCCATGGCGTGTATCTGTATATAAACCGCGTCGTATGGATAGTGATGCCAATGCCTCGTCACCATTCATGGCATATGATGTCTTGTCAAATATCGTAGATGATGAAAATGGTCATGCAAATAACATTATTGATGGTGAATACGTACCATGGTATGCTACAATACCACAGAAAGATATTGAATTATGGAAAAAAGATAAAAGTAATTTAAGACCTGTTGTACATAGAAGATTTAAAGAATTTGAATGGCTTTATTATCGTTTAAAACAACAATTCAGTGGATCCATCGTACCATTATTACCACCAAAACGATATAGTTTCATGGAATCCAAATTTAATATTGAATTTATTGAATCTCGTAAAAATGCATTAAATCAATGGTTGATATATATAGCTAGTCATCCATTGCTCAGCACGTCATTAGATTTGCGATCGTTTTTGTCTACTAATTTTTCAATGGATTCACCACTTTCAGCGGATAACATTATGTTAAAAACTAAATCTACATTAACAAATGAACATAATAAATTAAGTACAGATTCAAGTATTAGAAATTTGTTAAATGGGTATAAATTTCCAAGATCATTGGAAACAGAAGCGGAAAAAGCTGGGACAAAAGCATTTGATGCTTCATCAACGTCTGAACATATAGGTACATTAATAGGCAATTTAGGAAATGAAATGAAAAAATTAGGCTCTAATGTGGATCATTGCAATCAGATTGCAACGCCTAAAAAATCCGCATCTCCATCTGCTCCATCTTCCAAAACAAAGAAATCGTCATCATCATCAACAACAACACCAGAACCATCTGGTGGTATTTTTTGGGAAATGGTTGGTAATCACCATAGGGACAATATTAAACCAATATATGATCAACGTACAAATGTATTTAGCTCCATCAGCAATTTATATTTATTTTGGGGAACTCAATTATTGCCTGAAGTTAGAAAATCATTTGATGTACCATTACGTGAATCAACTTGGCATGATAAATTAGGAGTGGCAGGGAGAACTGGTGCTGAATTACGTGAATTGCAAAAGCAATATAAACATATTGTTAGCAAGGAACTAGGAAAGTTTGCTAAAGAGATGAAAACAAATGCAAGAAAAGAGCGAAAGGAATGGGAATCTATATTAAAACAACTGGAGGAAACACCAACGCCGACAATTCAAAAGAAATATTATGATGGAATACAACCAACGTTTATACCACCATCATTAGCTTCATTTAAAACTACCACTACTGATACAAACCATACAAATAATAAACACAAACGACAAAAATCTAGAACATCGACAAAGAGTGCGAAAACACCACCAAGAAAATCATCAACGACTGCGCATAGCCATACTCGAGCAAGTAGTTGTAAGGCAAAAAGTAATTTCTATGGGTTGGATGACAATGATAATGTTGATGATTTAGAAGATTTCTTTACAAAAGCAAAAGAGGAAGAGACAGCAGAGCAAAGAGAGGAAAATAAGAAAATAAAAGAAGAGGCGTTGAGACGAAAACGAGAACGAGGTGCTAAGCTACGCGCGCGAAAAAGAGAGCAAGCCGATGCTGAACGCGCTGCTAAAATGAAACAGCGTGAAGAGGAAGGTGCTAAAAAAAGGGAAGAATTAAAAAGACAAATGGTACGTGAGCGTGAGGAAAAAGAAAAGTCTCTTGCACGATCGAGACGTGAATCATTGAAACAAAAAGAAATTGCAACAGAACGAAAACTTGAGGAGGAACGAAAAAGGAAAGAGTCAAGGCGTAGAAAATATGAAGAGAAAATGAAACATGGGTTATTTGCTAATGATCAAGATGAAACAACGTTTCGTCCAAATAATTACAATCCAGGAATTTTCACAAATTTATACAGTGGTAAAGAAAAACGTCCTGCGACACAAACATCTTCTGCTGCTGCTACTGCTAATGCTAATGCTACTAATAAGAATAAACCAAAGAGAAATAGTGATAAAAATAACAACAACAAGGCCAAGAGTCAAGCAAATGCTAGTTATAAAAAATCAAGTTATAAGAATACCACTTCTGCTAAGGATAAATCATGGGATGGCGATAATTGGTTAGAAGCAACAACGAAAGATGGGCGAATCTATTATTACCATCGCAATACAAGGATTGTTCGATGGGATAAACCACCACCACATATTGCTAAACAAATGGACGAAAGAAAGAAACGAGAAGAAATGGTAGCTGAAAAACGTAGAAAAGAAAGATTAGATGCCCTTCGAAAAGCAGAGGAAGATAAAAAAGAATACAATGATTTCAAAATACAGATATCAGCAAAAGTTCAAAAGCGAGTGCAAAATTGGTCTCGTGTTAGTGATAATGGGAAGAAATTGAAAAGCTTATTCAATTTGTTAAATACAATACATCTAGATATGCCTGAACTTGTTTTAAAACCTTTGCCGGGTGCTAGAAAAGTAGTAAAGCAAAATCTAGATGATGATCCATTTGGTTATAATAGTAATAGAAACAATAATATCCCTGATGCAAAAACATTGAAAAAAATGTATCGTGTAGCATTGTTGAAAATTCATCCTGATCGTATTGGTAAAAATGTATCAGTGGAAGTACGTTTATTAGCAGAGCAAGTTTTTGGTGTCATAAATAAACAGGCAAAAGAGAGTGGATTGTAAAGGAAGAAGTGTGTTGCTTTTTTTTTTAAAAGAAAAAAATCAGACATACACATATGCTAAAAGATAAAAGATGAGATGTATCTCATTCGAGCTGAGATAAAAGATATATATATATACGCGAGTTCGTATTTAAATAATGTGTATGTACACGAATATTTTTTATTTTATTATTGAAAAAATATGATATATATATGTGAAAAAAATATTTTTTTTATGCTATGCAATACACATATACGAGTAATATATATATATTCTCTCTCTACCATTATGAAATGTTTACGTCGTATGCGCGTATATTTTTATGTACGATACGATTCGTACCGTATATTATTTACTCATCATCCATCCATCTGCATCTTCTAAACTTGCTTGCATACGTCCTAAAGCCCATTCTTCATTTTTCTCCAGCGTAACTTGACTTTCATTTTCATCTTCGTCACCACCTCGTGATGGCAAACAACCGCGTATGGATTCACTAATCGATTCAATAGCACACAATCCAAATTCCTCTTTTTCTACATTACCATTACCCCATCTATTTTTCAATTTCTTTGCTATTGCTATAATTCTATCTAATGCTTCAACTTGCTTATGTTCCGTTGGTGTTAAAACGGCATTATTTTGCATCGTCAACGCTCGTTTCTTTTTTCTCTCTGCATTGGCTTTTCTCCTTGCTTTCCAATGTGCAACTTGTTGTGCTGCTAATACTTGTGATGATTGCCTTGCACGGCCGCCTTGACTAGTTTGATCTGCCAAGACTGTCCGAGCCGTTTGGATTTCCTCATCGCAAAACTTTCCATATTGATTTTGCAATCGCTGGCCATTAGCAATAGCTTTAGACAATGCTGCTACCGTTGGGTTTTCTAACGCACTATTCAAAGCTTCGATTGCATTGTCCATTTCATCAACAGTTACCAACGCTTTTTTACCTTCGTTTAAGATCGGGTCGTCTTTCTCTAAATGTCCAGAATTAATCAATTGCCTTAATTGTTGCCTATTGTTCCAAAGTTCATCTTCTAACTTTAATAGTTCGATTAAATTTTCTCGTGTCCTAGCTTGATCTACTAAACGTGCAATCTCCCGCTCTTCTTTCACAAATGCAACTCTCTTTCCACTTCGTCGATTTACAACTTGTAAAATTTCTTGTGCACGGCCTAAATTTTTAGATGCAATAGCAGATCGTAATAAATTTCTACTTTGTATCATGGATTGAACAAATTGACGATCATTATATCCACGTACGCATTTTTGAATTTTACGCACAGACCTATCTTTCATGACATCTCTATAACGTTCTAACCAATCAAAAAGTGGTTCTCGCATGAATACCATGCTTTTACCAACTGCCATTTCTTTCTTTAAAGGAGGATATTTAAATTCCAATTCGTTAAAAATTTCAATCGTCAATGCTTTTGATTCATCAACTGTAGCATTTGGATGTACTTTATTTGCCATTCCTTTAACCAATACACCATAACGAGCGGCACATACACCCACATCGATTCGGTGTGGATATCCTTGTTGTCGCACGCTTACGGCACTATGTACCCCGCCAGAAAATAATTGGCGATTTACATTGATGGAATCGAATATTCGAGGCTTCTTTGCTTCGTTTGGTTTGATACAACGTATAAAATGATGCTTCGCAGTTTTCAACGCTTTCATTAATTGTCGCAATTGTTTTTGAAATTGGGAAAATTGCGTTGGTTGAACACGTTTTCTACCACCTCTTCTTCTACGTGCACCATTTAAAGCTGCCTTGGCGACTGCATTATTGCCAGGAGCTTCTTCTGCTTTTTTCAGAATAGTTTGAGAGATGAAACTAGCCTTTGAATTTTCAACTATGCTTTTCAAATTAGAACTTAACGTATCTCGATTTTTATCTAAAAATCCAGTCACGTCGTATTTCACATCGCCTGCAAAATGTACGATCCAAAATTCACTTCGTTTCGTTTTATAACCTTTCTTTTTATCTAATAAACGTTTTGATTTTTTCAAATGTGCTTTAAACATTTTTCGCAAATACGATTCATCACTACCACGTACAACTCGAACTTCTTCATCTAACATTAACATCAATCCCATAGGTTTTTTCTCCATTAAGTCCAATACATCTTGATTATCTGCGAAACCTAGTGAATTTGGTGGTTCAATCCCTTGCTCTTTACATGCTTCTGCTTCATCTTTGAAAACAGCACGATTGAACACTTGTTGCAATTTTTCATTTGTAAAATTAATGCATAATTGTTCAAATGTATTATGTTCAAATATTTCAAAACCGAAAATATCCAACACACCAATAATTAACGGCTTGTCATTTGCATTGTTGACATTATTTCCATTTGATGCAAGAGCAATTTCATCATTGTTACCATTTGTTTCATTTTTTTTCTCCTCATTCTCTTCATCATCGTCATCATCGTCATCATCGCCATCCTTCGCCTCGCTGGATTTTTCATTCATGACAATATTTAATTTTGCTACTAACCAATCAAATAATTTACTATATAAAAATTTCGCCAACGCATCTCTTGACTCTGCAGCTTCTTCTGGTGTCAATAATTTTTCCGTAATATCTCCAGCAACGGATAATGTTTGCATACATAATGTCTCCGCAAGTGCAGATGGTTCAATACCAAGTAAAAATGCAGCATCATCCAATGCTTGCATGGCAACTTTATCATCACGATCAACATCGGCATATTCATTTTGATGCCTTGCCTCTTTACCAGCTTTAAAGGAAACGTTGCCTAAATGCAATATACCACTAATCAATTTAAATGCACTTAAACGTTCATTTGATTGAAAACGTAAATGTTGCATTGCATCTGCGGTAAATTGAAATTGTTCCCCATCTGCCATTCCAGCAGCATCACTTTGGTTACAATCGCCATTTTTCAAATAGTTAAAATCAATTGGTCCTTGTCCATTTGATAACCTTAATTTTTTCCTCATCGTTGCATTTGTTCCAGCAAGTAATTGATAGAAGATATGATATGAACGCTCTCCATCACCGACATTCGTCACACGTGTTTTTTCTAATAAGTAACTTTCCGTTAAGCAGCCGTTAATATGCAAGGATGATGGATGAAAAAATATTTGTAAAAATTTACCAAAACGACTGGAATTATTATTACGTAACGTTTTTGCATTCCCAAATGCTTCTAAAATAGGATTTGCACTTAACAATCGTTCCTCTATACCAGATTTACTACCGGCTACTTCTGCTAAATATTGTAAAACTTTCTTCGTCGTTTCCGTTTTCCCTGCGCCCGATTCACCACTAATTAAAATAGCTTGTGTCATCCTTTCACTGGATAATGATGCAAATGCTTGTTGTCCTATTCCATATACGTGCGGTGGCAATGTATCTAATTCCTCCGCCGTTGTATTGTATTTATGGACGATATCCATACCATATTTATGAGCAATGTATTGAAATGGGTTAATTACTACTAAAATTGGACCTACACTGGTCATAAATTCATCATGTGAATAACGCATTTGCAAATTGTGTAAAATAGTTGCTTCATGAACTTGTGTAAGTTGAACCATATTGGATACAGTTTTATTTAAACTTTGTATATTTTCAATTAATGGTCCAAGATCTTTCTCTGGATTATTAATAGCAAAATTACCTGGAGGTGCAAGGAACGATGGGTCTTTTAAATCCATATGTTGATATGCCTCGAGAAATTTATATAACGTACGATTTTTCTCATCTCGTTCACTTGTTTGGTAACATGGTGCCCAATTCCCTGTATGCGCAGTTGCTTTTTTATATTTACCAACTGTTTTTGGTGGCAAACGTACCCATAATAACATATCGCGCATGCTTGCATCAAGTTGCTCTTCCATGGAACTTCGTGGTCGTATTGTACCACCTTTGGTTCTTGCTCTGGAACGTATAAATGCTTTTGGAGTTTTTGGTACTGGCGGTGCTAATGACATTTTATGAAAACCACGTGAGGAACCAACATGTTTTAAAACAGTATGACGTTCATTAGATGCTTTTGTAGATGATGGCAAACCTGGTGGTGGTGGACCTGGTAAACCAGGTGGTGTATTTGTTTCTATGGATATTGCTGGTGGTGGTGGTTTCGACATGATGATGATGATGCTACTGATGATGATGATGATGATACTAATAATAAAAAGATAATTATATTATTAATACTTGGTATTGAATATATAACAATAATAATAATATTAATGATACAATATCAAAATCAAAAAAAGAAAAGAAAACTACAATAATAAATTCTTGATGAGAATTGTACTACTATATTATTTTTTTTTTTTAATTAATTAATAAAATAATAATTATAAAATTATTATGAAAAAAATCAAAAAAAAAAAAGAAAAAAAACAAACAAGAAGAACAGAGTTCTACAAACAACTACTGTATCTTTTCTAATTGTCAACAATAAAATATATACGTATTATAATTGATATATATATATGACTATTGGATCAATTATGATGTCTATCCTGTCCATGTATCTCTGGTATTCACTATCGATATCTATATTTATTCAAAAATAATAGTATGTAATTAGTACACTAGATATAGAATCCTATTAAAATAAGGACTTTTGTAAAACATATAATTGTATTGTGTTTTGTATACTGTGGTTATGTTGTATGGAGGATAAATAAAAATGCATGATGTTATACATCCCTTAAATGGAGTGTGAGGGAGGATAATTAGTCACACCAGAAAGGCTGCTATCAAAGGTATAATTGCAATACACAGTATCTAAATCCAGGCAGGCAATCAGGCAATGCTGGAAATCCAGGAAATGCCAGGGCAATCAGGCACAATGCAATCCGGCAATCCAGCAATCATCCAGCAATCTGGCAATCTGGCAATCCAGGCAATCCACTACATCAGCACATCATAACATGGTTACCTTATAATAGACGACTATCAGGCTGCCCACATCATGTACTGTAATAAATGGTTTAATAAAGAAGTGTGTAAAGCTCAATGTTAATGTGCCAATATGTCTTAATCCTTCCGAATAATCTTCTCCTCCGTCCTGTGCGGATCGAAAAAAGTATAAAAAAACAAGCAAGGAAGTTGTTAGGCATGCAGGCTTGGTAGTATACAACTAAAAATCATCCAAAAACTACTCGAGACGATGAAAAAAATGTAATAAAAAATGCAACTAATAATTGAACAAGATAGATAGAAACACAACGCAAGTAATAATCAGAGAGAGATACAAATATAGATAAAAACAAAAATAGTTATACCAGTTTTATCAATACACGTATTCATATACACAGTATATATATAATATAATATATTTAACAAACTATATATATAGATAGATATAGTACAAAAAAACAAAATAATAATTATTAATTAAAATTAAACCAATTTTTTAATAGGAATAATATTCTCAACAATAAAAATGGCATCTTTATCAACAACAACCAATGGTATTACAGATGTTAAAAAACAAGAAGGTAAATTTTTACGTATATTAGTGACAGGTGGTGCAGGATTTTTAGGGCAACATTTATGTCGTAAATTAGTTGAAGAAGGCCATGATGTCATATGCATGGATAATTTCTTCACATCTACACGTAATAATATCTCGGATTTATTACCAAAACCAAATTTCGAGTTTGTACGACATGATGTAACAGAACCATTTCGTGCAGAAGTAGATCAAATTTACAATTTAGCATGTCCTGCATCGCCAGTACATTACCAATACAATCCGATCAAAACGATGAAAACCTCATTCATGGGTGCACAAAATATGTTGGGATTGGCAAAACGTGTACAAGCAAGGATTTTACAAGCATCTACATCCGAAGTATATGGTGATCCATCGATATCACCACAACCGGAATCTTATTGGGGAAATGTGAATACAATTGGTGTACGTAGTTGTTATGATGAAGGTAAACGTGTTGCGGAAACGTTGTTTTTTGATTATCATCGACAACATAATGTTGATATACGTGTTATACGCATTTTCAATACGTATGGCCCAGGTATGCATCCATACGATGGACGTGTCGTTAGTAATTTCATCATGCAAGCATTGAATGATGAAGATATTACTATTTATGGTGATGGTTCCCAAACACGTTCATTTTGTTATGTGGATGATTTAATTGATGGTATGTATAAATTAATGAATAAAGACAATATTACTGGACCAATTAATGTTGGGAATCCACATGAATTTACGATTAAACAATTAGCAGAAACGGTCGTTTCCTTAGTCGATGGTACAAAATCAAAGGTTATCTTTTTGCCATTACCAATGGATGATCCAAAGAAACGTAAACCAGATATTACCAAAGCGGAAACTATTTTAAATTGGAAACCAACGATACAATTGAAAGAAGGTTTAATCAAAACAATTCATTATTTTAAACATTTGGATTTAAGAAATTACAAACGTCCAACAAAACATACAGCACATAAAAATTCAGAAGCTGATCGAGAAAAAAAGAAACAACTTGTGAAATAAGGAAGAAGAAAAGGGAGAAAAGAGAGAGAGATAGATAGTGTCCGATTGTGTCATTAGATATGCCACACACAGACACATTCTATTCATATGTAAGAAGAGAGCGAGAAGAGTCTATATATTATCATCATACTCACCGTTTTCGAGTGAACCCGAGACGGGTCCAGCGCGTTCAACAAGCGAGTGCACAAGGAAGAGGATAGAAACCCTATCTATTCAAATGCTTGTAATAGAGTATTGTAATTTGCAGATAGACGTGCATTAGAGTGTTACTAATAGTAAGGATTGAACAAATTATTTCCTGAGCATAAAGTATTTTTACCACACACATGGGAAGTGTAAAATTATTTATTATAACTTTATTCTGATAATATAATACATGTTGTTTTACTTGTTTTTGAATGTTATTCTATTATTATATATGAGAAACAAGAGATAATATACCACATTGTACGTACGTACCACTTAGAACTATCAATACAACGTACCAATTACCACACAATTCAATCACATCTCTTACGATAGAGAGATAGATAGATATACACACATATATATATACACAATATTATGTATAGTTCCACCTTTCGTCCGGACTTATCAAGTCAAATGTCCATGGTGGAAGTACCAAATTTTGTTGTAGATGATGATATTATTGAAGAAACATTTGAACAATCAAGAGCAGATCGAATTATATCATTAACGCCAAAATGTAGATTTACGTTTGATCATGGCACTACGGTGATGCCACGGGCTATTGCAACAGGTGATGTGAATGGTGATAACCAAACGGAATTAGCAGTTGGTTCCATGAATGGTACTATGTTAGTATATAAAATGAATAGTGTGAATAATAATAATATTTCAAATGAAAGGATACTTCAAAAAAATAATAATAATAATAATAATGTATCCACACCATATTTTACATCTAAACAATTAGGTACAATTGTGGATATATTTATTGGATCCATATATGTACGTGATCTTAAATTTAATATACCTGTACGTCGTCGTGTTATATTAGTCGCATCTGCAGAAGGTTTATTACATGTTTTTGATCAACGTTGGTCATCATCACGTGATGGTAATAAAAAGAAGAAAAAGAAAAAATATTACCTTGGGAAGAAGAATAAAAGAAATAAGAATATAATGCAACAACGATCATATAATATACGTAATAATCGATCAAAGAAGAAGAAGCAAGAAGCAGTAAATGAAGATGATAATGATGATAATGATTCTACATTATTATTATCTACAGGACGTGAAAAACGTGCTGGTAGTTTACAAAAAAAATTAGATACAACGAAGACGACTACGAGAACAAGTGGGAATAAGGAGGAGGAAGAAGAAGGAGAAGAGGAAGAAGATGATGAAGATGATAAAGAAGAAGAAGATGATGAAGATGATGATCAGAATAATGATGATGAAAGAAAAGGTGATAAGAATAATATGAATGAAAAAAATGACACACCAAACAACTTTTCAAAAAGTAATCAAGATTTTTCATTTACAACAAGTGAAAGTAATGGCATTAATAATAATAATAATAATAAAAATGATACAACAACTACAACGACTACTGCTACCATTCCGATAGTCAAACCAGTTATACAAATCAATATACCATACAATGCATCAGCTATTATATTAGATACAACAAATAATTTAAGTCGTATCTTTGTTGGTACAGATGATGGTGATGTTATTGCATATGATTTTACCGGTCAAGTCAATGAAAATTCAAAATATATTGCAACATTAAAAAAACGTGCATCATGGAAAGTTGATGGTGGTGTAACATCCTTTTGTTTAACAACAAATAATAATATTAATACTACAACAACGAAGACAAAGAACAATACTAATAAATATACTATTGGTGTCGGTTTAACAAATGATGGGTATGTTATAATAGATACAACATATATTATGTATGAGAAAAAATATTTTGAAAAAGAATATAATAAGACTAATAATAAGAATAAGAACAATAGAATGATGCTTCAACGTGTTAATAATGATATTGTTAATGATGGTATTATAGTTGATGATCCACAAACATTATTTAATAATACTAATAATATGAATAATAATAATGATAGTAGTTTAGAATTACAACAAGATGAATTATTATTATTACAAAAGCAACAGATGGAATTTAATGAACAACAACATGAACAAAAAATATATAGATATAATTGGTATATTAATGACCCAAATCGTCGTATTGGATCACCTGATAGTAATTTTAATACTTCACCATGGTCTATGTATGGTAGTAACAATAATAACAGTCCATCTAATAATAATAATCCATCCAATAATAATAATAATAATAAATTGAATAATCATAATAATAATAATAATAATAATAATAATAAATTGAATAATAATAGTAATAAATTGAATAATAATATGAATGATGATGATAACGACAATAATAATGTTAATGGTGATGTAGATGATATGATGATTAATCCGTTATCACCATTTCGAGAAAGTTTGAATAGTGGTAATGATTATTCATCCGTACCATTAGCATCAATGATGGAAATGCATATGCAATTAGGGGTAGCATCGACTAGTAAAAATTTAAGACGAAATGGAAATTCTATGTTAAGATTGCAATCATTAACGATTGGAAATGATGATGATGATGAAAAGTTTAGTGATAATAATAATAATAATAATAATACTGTTATGATGAATAAAAATGGACTGCCGTTTAGATATGATCATAATGATAATACTTCAACAACACGTGATAGTATGGATAATTATGGTGAAATAAATTATAAGAATAATAGAAATCCAACAAATAGTATTATTACTAACAATGATAAGAATAAAAATAGAAACAATCAACAACGCGGTGGTAGTGATAGCAGCAATAGTCGTAGTATTATGAACAACAACGATAATAATAATAGAAACAACAATAATAAATTGATTACTACTAGTCCTATTGGTTCTAATAATCCTATTAATAATGTTAACAACAATAACATTAGTAGTAGAATAAACACAACAGGGCCAGCAAATGTAATTTTGGCAAATGATTCCTCTATCTTTTATGAAGATACGTTGGTAGCAATTGATTGTAAAGGTGGTGATGTTTGTATGCGTCATTTAGAAAATGGAAGATGTTTATGGCAAGAACGTTTAGGTTTAAATACAAATATCTTTAGCATATCATGCGTCAGTGGCAGTACAATAAATGGTGGCAATTGTCCGATTATTGCTATCTGTGGATGGGATGGGTCGACATTTTTATTTGATAAGGAGCAAAATTTAGTACGATTTAAATTTGAAGATGGGGATGTAGCTGCATTTGAAGCATGTAGTTTAACAAGGAAGGATGATGTTACAGGTGAATTGATAGTTGAAATATGTTTAATTTATGTAACATTGGATCGTCAAATTTTTATGTATACCATATCAAATGGTTATTTTGCAAATGGTGTTGGTGTTGATTCATTACTTGATGTAATGAGTATAAATGAACGTGAACAAGTCTTGAAGTTTATTCAAGCATTGAAAAGTAATAGTAGCAGTAGAAAAAATTTCAATGGTCCAAATATAGCATCATTAATTGAAAAAGCAAGTGATGAACAATTATTTTCTGTTGTTGTATCAGCGTTGGTAAAAGTAGCAGGTGAAGAAATTGTACATAGTCAAAATAATAGGTTAAGGGAAGATGGTGACGGTCGTGGTGAGGGGGAAGAGGAGGTGAAAGTGTAATCGAGCGGAAGGAAAGGCAAATAAGTGTGAGCTGTGTGTGTGTACATAAAATATAAGATATCTCGTTATTTTTTTTTTGTAAATGTTCATATTATATGTTTATAGTATGTCTCCATATGTAAAAGGTACTCTTTCAATGGTATTTCTATATTATTATGTATACCTTAAAATGGATATATATATAGAGTATTGAGCATGTATATATATATATACGTACTATGTAACCATATCATTCTTTTGGAGAGTAGGTAAGTTGTTGTATATGTGAGTAAATTTAAAACAAATACGATGGTTAATTATACATGTATATATATTTTCAACATGTTTTCTCGTGATGTATGTTTGTATTAATATCCTATACTAATTCATTTACTACACTATGTGTATGCTATAGTCATGTACAATGTTGACCCTAGCGTTTCTGTCAAAATCATCAGGTACACTCATGATACGATGAAACAACACTTTCTTATTACATATAATCCTGTTGATAGGATTTTTATGTTATGTTGATTCGTTGTGATTGGAACGAGGTGTTTTATTCCACCCCACTACATATACATGCTGAGATAATAACAATTTTTCGATTTTTCAAATGAGATTTTTTGTTGAAACGGTTTAGTAGCATGTAATTAGCACTAGTAAAAATCAGATAGTGAAAATAAGTTAAAAAAACAGTTAGTATATGGAATGAAAATGATATAATGTGTTACGAACATGTTTATGTGATATAAATATAGACATTGATCTAAAAATTATAACTTTTATAGATGATTTTATTGTATATGAAATGTGTTTCTTTGAATGGTTGGGTTGGGAGTAAGGAGGATTTTTAAGGTAAACGTTGGTATTTTGAGAAAATATCGAAATTCTCGAAGGGAAATCGGTAGTAAAAAAGATTTATTAGGTTTGATAGGGAATTAATGTTGTTTGTACTATTAGTTTATCAATAATGATAAATTTAAAAAAAAATATGAATTGACGTAAACTTCTCAATGTTTCTAGCATTTAGTTTTGTCCTCATTTATAACATTTAATACAAACATAATTAACAATTTGATTATTTAATATGTTTAAATTGGAATTTATTTAAATAGCGTTTTAATAATTAATAAATTGTATTTTCCTTAAATAATGTATTAAAAGCTTAAAAAATGTAAAATACGTTTAAAATGGATTTTTAGTATTTAATTATTTAAAGCATTTTAAGAATATATTATAGTATTATTATGTATAAAACTAATTAAATATCAATTAAGTAATATAAAAATGACTTAAAATTTGTAGAAAAAAATTAAATAAAATTTTATCTTTTTCTAATAATGAAATCGCCACAATAATAATACCTGGTACCAGGTAACATAATAATACATATTAATACAAAGAAGAAGAAAGAAAAAAAAAACAAAAACAATAATTTTCCATCATGCATCGACTACACACACACATATACATCCAAACCATCCTCTTCCATCAACATCCCACCAAACAAACAAACGATTTCATCACACCATGTCGCAATCATTATTATTAAAATGTCATAGTAGATTGTTATCTTTTACATATCGTCATCCTTCATTTAACAATATTAATAATAAATATAAAAATATAAAATCATCCTCTTTTTCATTTTTACGTATATACTCGTCATCTTCAACTGACGGTAAGAACAACAATCAACAACAACAACAACAACCACCACCACCATCATCATCATCTCCACATAATAACAAAAAGCTAGATTTCTTTCGTAGAAATTTACCAGCATCCTTATTTAAAGAATCAATCGTTGCATCCCCATCATTCAATCGTTGGTTAGTTCCACCAGCTGCTATTGGTACACATTTATCCATTGGTAGTGTATATGCATGGTCATTATTTAACGATCCTTTAACAAGAGAACTTGGTGTTATTTGTTCAAGTGCAAGTGATTGGTCATTGCAAGCAGTTGTACCAATCTTTTCGACATCGATTGTATGTTTAGGTCTATCCGCTGCAATAGCAGGGAAATGGTTAGAAGATGTTGGACCTCGACTAGTTGGTTGTATCGCTGCAACATTGTGGGGTGGTGGTTTTTTATTAGGTTCCATGGGTATTTCAACACATGATTTAACATTATTATATTTAGGATATGGTGTATTAGGTGGATGTGGTTTAGGTTTAGGATATGTATCCCCAGTATCTACATTAATACGTTGGTTCCCAGATCGTAGAGGTATGGCAACTGGTATGGCAATTATGGGTTTTGGTGGTGGCGCAATGCTTGCTGCACCTGTGAAAAAGAAATTATTAGAATATTATTTTGAAGCACCAACATATTTAGGTAAGTACTGTATAATAATAATATATGAAATATACAGGAATAATATATCATCTTATACAACACATCATCATCATATTTATATATAATGAATAACAACAATAACAATTCTAACACTAAAACAATACATATAATATTTGTAACAGGAACAATTGATGAAATTAAAACATTTACAACAGAAACAGGTGCACGTGTAGCTGAAGTTGGTGGTGAAATAAAAGAAATTGTAATAGCAACAGCAGCAGATATTACTAAATTAGGTTTAGATGCAACAACAATGAATTTACAAGAAGGTGTTTATTTAGTAGGTACAGGTAGTACTGGTGCATCGGAAACATTTGTTACATTAGGTTGTACATATTTTTCAACTATGTTACTTGCATCGTTTTTATATCGTGTACCAAAAGATGGATGGATACCAGATGGTTGGGAACCACCACCAGTAGTTGAAGAAGAACACGTTAATACAAATAATAAAACAATAAAACAACAAACTGATGATGATAATGATGTAGTAGCAGTAGTAAATATGGACAACAATGATGATGATTCCTCCTCCACCGCCGACGACGTAACAAGAAAAAATGAAGAAAAAAATAAGAATAATTTAATAACAACTGCGAATGTTGATATTGATCAATCATTAAAAACACCACAATTTTATTTATTATGGACAAATTTATTTTGTAATGTAAGTGCTGGTATTGGTGTATTAGGTGTTGCAAAGACGATGATGGGAGATATTTTTTCTACATCAATGCCATCCATTGTTGATACAGCATTTGCAGCAACATATGTATCCATGATATCAGTAGCAAATATGAGTGGACGTTTTTTTTGGGCATCTACATCAGATTTTGTTGGTAGAAAAAATACATTTAATATATTTTTTGGTTTAGGTATACCATTATATATGTCAATACCATATATAGCAGATATGACGAATTCAACAGATAGTATAGCACCATTGATTTTATTTTATGGTACAACCATGTGTATTTTTACTATGTATGGTGGTGGATTTGCAACGGTATGTTTCTATCTATGATATATAATAATGAATTTCTAATATCTTATATATATACTATCTTTCTTCAAATTAAAATAAAACAACATGTTCTTTCGTCTTTGAATTACTAACAAATACTAAAAAATATGCATACAAACAACAGATACCAGCATATTTAGCAGATATTTTTGGTACAAAACATGTTGGTGGTATACATGGACGTTTATTAACATCATGGTCAATGGCTGGTATTGTTGGACCAGTTGGTTTAGCAACATTACGACAATGGAGTACAAAACAAGCAATATTAGATTTAAGTGAAAAAATTGAAGATAGTCAATTTTATAATAAATTTGGTGCAAGTAAAGAATCTATTGATGTATTGATCGATGCAAATACAGTAACAATAAGTCGTTTAATGGAAATTGCACCGATTGGTACCATTGATCCAACTGCTAGTAAAGAAGAAGATTTAGATTGTTTTGTCTTGGGTGAAATTGGAAATGGAATTGAAAAACCAATGATGCCAACAAGGAAACATCGAGATGTGATTCAAATATCAATACCAACAACATTATCCGGTGGTGAATTAACGCCATATGCAGGCATTACAGATAATATACGTAATACGAAACATCAATTATTTGCCGGAATTGATCATGTACCACGTCTTATTATATTGGATCCATATTTAACATTGCATACGCCAGAATGGCTCTTCATATCAACCGGAATGCGTAGTGTTGATCATTGTACCGAATGTATATGTTCATTAACATCAAATGTTTATACAGAAACAATTGCAAAATCAGCATTGTCATTATTAACAAAAGGTTTAATAGGTGTGAAGAAACATCCAAAAAACATTCAATATAGAATGATGTGTCAAATTGGCATGATGAATGCTGGTAGCTTAATAACAAGTCGTGTTGCATTTGGTGCATCACATGCAATTGGTCATATCTTGGGTGCTGTGGGGGATGTTCCACATGGTCATTGTAGTTGTGTCATGCTTCCATATGTCTTGTATTATAATTATAAATATGGTGGTAAAATATGTCAAGAAAAACAAAAAATGGTATGTGAGGCAATGATGGAAAGTGCTACTAATGATAGTAATACTGCAGAAGAAGCACATGTATTAATGGATAATTTCATACGTACATTAAATATGCCAAGAACATTACAGGATGTTGGTATACGTCAAGATCAATTGGTTGATATCAGTGAAAAAAGTATGTTTGATCCATGGACACGTACAAATGTAAGTGTAAAATTCTATAATATGATATACGGACCCTATACTATAATATATATGGAACCTTCTGTGAAAATAATGGCCCCAGCCTCAAGCTAACACAATTTTATTTCTTTCATTACAATATACGTTTTACAAAATTATATATAATAATAAAGCCATGTACAATTGAGAATTCAAAACAAGTATTGGATATTTTGAATTTAGCATATGATGGGAAATTGTACACGGACGGTAATAGTCGTTTGTAAAAGAAAACCCTGCACTGATTTTTTTTTATTTAAAATTCTCTTTTTTCTTTTTATAAAATGGTGTGTGTCTTTGTCTAGATATATACACATATATATTACGAGTACGACGTATATAAAAATATGAAATCTGGTTAAAATCCTTAAGTTTTAATATAATTTTACTTCCGTGATAAATAAGAGTGTATGATAAATAATATATATGCTCACTACTCTAAAATCACAAGAATAATAATAATATGCTATTTGTCATACTTCGTATCCTACATTTATCATCAAACGACTTCGAATAGATGGACAAAAAACTACATCTCATAATTTAGAAATACAATCTTTCTCTCTTACACAGCTGGTAAACGTGCAAAATTCTCACCACGTAATCGTCGTTTTAATTCTCTTTCCATTTCCGTCCCTTCTTGTGGTAATTTTCCTTTTCCAGGTTCATATATTTTGACAATTCCATTTGTTTGTGAATATTTTTGATGATAATAACTAGCTTTTTTTTGACATCGAGTTGCTTTGGAACCTCTTCCTAAACAACCCATTACTTTTAAATCTACATCATCATGCCAACCATCGCATACACCAATCCATTGTTTCTTTTTTATCCGTACTAAACTCAATGTATGCATACCATTGCTTGCAAATTCACTTTTCTCAATAGGTGCTAATAATAATTTTTTATTTTGAAAATCATATCCATACGTTTCAGTGGTTAAATTCATCACTTTCAAACCATATACGTATTTATCCGTATGATGGAAAACAATCCAATGTGGTTTTATTGCTATTGAATCGATATTAAATATAATTCGACCACTTTGACGTATATTATATTTTTTACTCATTGGATGTTCAATATATTTACCTTCATATAATCCATTTGTATTGTAAAACAATCTTTCCATACCTTCTCCATCATTTAAAGTATTATCCCTTGTAAATAGGTAATATACATCGTTATGCATAATTATTGCTGGATCCACTGGTGGACTATCTGTTTGATCATCTAATATCGTTTTAAAACGTTTCCATTGATATGGATATTTAATTGCTTTATACAACCATAAAAAATATGGTTTCGAAAGTATACCAGATGTTCCAGATGTAGTCATGTAAAATTCATTTTTATATGGAATAATATATGGAAATGACAAATGCCATGGTTCCTCTATTACGATACCTTTGTATTTAAATGTTTTTAAATTATTATTTGATATATGCAATCCTATTTTACCTTTTTGATCATTGCTATCTAAAATTTCTGTAAACATCATCCATGCTTTATTATCATGTTCATAATGATGACGATCTGAAACAATTTTATGTTCATCATTGAAATAATATGGTACTAAAAATGGATCTGCAACAAATAATGCCTTGATATTTTCATTCGATGGAGTATTACTATTATTATCTTTCATTTTCTTTTTTATTTTCTTTGTTATTTTAATATCAGCTGCTGTTTGTATTGGATTGAAAATTGTTGCTTTTTCATAATTGATTGGATCAATTCCATTTGATTGGTACGAAGCAACACTCCATATCATATTGATATCACCACGACAATTTTGATCTTTTAATTTTGGTGCATATAAGACTAAACGCTTTGGACATGCATTTGTTTCTGGATTTGGAATATCTACGATGTTATATCGTGATGATGAGGGTGATGTTGATGGTGATGATGATATATTTGTAGTTTTTGTCACAATAGTTTTTGTTGTTGTCGTTGTTAATGGTGGTGGTGGTGGTGATGATGTTGTTCTTGGTTTAATTGTGGTTGTAATAATTGATGGTTTACTTGTGGTTGTAATAATTGATGGATTACTTGTGGTTGTAATAATTGATGGATTACTTGTTGTTATCGCTATGGCTTTACTTGCTGTTGTTATTGCTTTACTTGTTATCGTCCTTGCTTCACTTGCTGTTGTCGTTGTTATGGTCGATTTAAATGTTGTTCTTGTTGTTGTTTTGACACGAATTTGTGATTGAAAAATTGTAGTTTGTTCAACTGTTTTTAATGAACTTTGATGATGGATATTATTATTAGTTGTTTGTTTATTTACATTTACTGTAGATGAATGTTGTTTTAGTTTATGATCCATTTGTACTTTCATTTTTGTATGCAAATGCATTGTCTTTTGAACATGTTCACGTTTCACTGTGATGTTTTCCATCATCATATATGCCCATGTTAGGATAAATGTTGCCGTTGCAATAATGATTAAGATGAATAAATTTGCACATTGCATGTTTAACGAACAAAATAAATATATATAATTTCTTTCACGATCAATGGATCAATGATATAATTTCTTTCACGCACAATGGATATAATTTCTTTCACGAACAATGAATCAATGATATAATTTCTTTCACGAACAATGGATCAATGATATAATTTCTTTCACGAACAATGGATCAATTAGTTTTATTTTCTATAAGAAATATATATATATTGTCATTTGATAATTTGATTCGCATGCATGTAGCTTTCTATCTTTGAATATATGAGAATATATGTCCTTGAACATGTATAAAATATAGTTTGATCATTTATCATTTATACCAGGTAACGTCTAAATATCTAGTGCTCTATCCTGCTTGATGTCATATCGTGACCGAATGTGACGATTTCTGTAATGCTGTGTACCTGCTATTTGGTCCTTAGCAGTGAAATAATCCAACGAAATTAGCAGGTACATAGCATTAAAATTGCAAAAAGCTCAAAGTCCTTTCATTATTGTGAAAGGGCAAAATTATTCATTATTCACATCATAGTTGAAATTAGTATGGACATAGGCTGGACTAAAAATGGAAAATTTCAAAATCAAAAAAGGAAGTTTATTGGGAATATATATACATGCCTTTACCAAAATAAGTATCCACGATCAATTTATATATGTTTGGTAATAATCTTACCAAGTATATTAATATTTCTGTATCTACTTCATATTTGAATAATACCCGTTGAAAGTTCAAAAAAACGCGTAACCCGATAGCTGCAACACTTGTCATGTAATAATTTTTATCTTTTGATATTTATCAACTCTCCCATCACTGTACTGTGTTTATGCTATAATAGTCCATGCTGTGTCTATGGCCCCAGCCACAACGTCGATCGACCCCTCACCCCTCATTAGAATAACTTTTTCAATTTTAATGCTATGTACCTGCTTTTTTTAAATAGAAGGTACACAGCATTACACAAAGCGGCGGCGTGCCTTTACAGGTCCATTTGTAATTTTTAGATTTTGATTAAAAATTTCCGAAACACAGCATAAGTGTCAATCATCGTTAAAAATTGTAAAAATTCAAAATAGGATCCAAAAAATGAGATTTAAGTGACATTGAATAATTTTAATCCCATTGTTATTAGTTATAATTTTTATTTTTCGTTGTCCGCAATATAATATTATTAATAATAATAATAATAAAGATTGGCCAAGATATTATATATTATAGTCGTCTAGCAACATTACACACATCTTGAATGTATTGAATATGTACTACTAAATGTAATCGGGATATACATTTACATAAGTCGAATAAGTGCTTTGTATATATATTGGAATTGAATACAAACAACAAAATAGACAAGACAAGGTTATGCTTAGTTAAAATTGAGTAGTAGCAACAATAACCTAAAAAAAGAAACCGGAACAATAAATTAATACAACAATAGTGATTAGCAGCGAGACTTAGAAAATTAATAATTGTAATATTACACAACAATCACAAGAATATAAAATTGTTCACGTAGTTCTTTAGCTTTCTATTCAATTGATATAGAATATTATTCTACGTTCGCACGTTCGTATCAGTTTTGTACATAAGATATATATTTTGGAGTATTTTTTCTTTGAAGAAACAGCTATTGCGGCCTACATTTATTAATTTACTTGGCCGTATAAAAAAAATGGGTAATATTCACAATGGCCCTACTAATTATGCTGATCGGTATAAAATAGAAGATGTGGAAACGCTTAAACGTGAATATGAAAAAAAATCGATTTGGAGAGATAATATACTTCAACCAGACCATCCGTATACACCATTTTATAAGGCAATTTGGTTTGGGCGCCTTAAAGATGTTAAAATTTTTGTTACACAACATGATGTGAATGATAGCGGGGTGACATTGAAAGAGATGCTGAATCAGGTAATGGAATATGATATCGAAAAATTTACACCTTTAAACTTAGCTTTAGACAGAGAACAAACCGAAATTGTTCGATATTTATTAGATCATGATGAGGTTGATCCTACGAAACGTAATACTAAAGGTGGAATGACACCTTTACACAGAGCTTTATACTATAAAACTGATATTGAAACCGTAAAGTTGTTTTTGAAGAGCGAATCTGTAATCAATGCAATCAATGCAACATATGTTGTGTTTGGTGAGAATTACCTTTGGACTCCGTTGGACAAACTATATATGAGTAAAAATAATAGTAAAATTAAAAAAGAGCTGGTTACGTTAATACGTTCGCACGGTGGAAAAGCTGGATTCCATAATGCAAATGGGGATTGCCTAAGGAAATGGGAACTCCAAGGCCCATTTTATCGTAGTAAGCCCCGGAGTTGGTACGAAAATTTGGGTGATCTTTATGAATTACAAAATGCAATAAAAGCCCAAGATTTGAATTTAATTCAAAAATTAATAGATATTGAAACGGATGCATACTTGCAATACCAAGGCGCACATCTATTGCGTCTTGCGATTGATACGTCAAATTTTGACATATGCAAATTGTTAATAAACAACAACCGAATTAGTGATAACGAAATAAATGGTGAAACTATTTTACACTATATATGTGGTATGTCATTTAACAAATCCAAGGAGAAAGAACATTTAGATTTAACCAAGATTATTTATGAAGTAACGTCTGCCACATATCGTGATAACAGTGGCCGTGATCGTTTCGATTTAGTACGTTACACTTGCACTTGGCCATTAGTAATTAAATGGGCTAAATCTCTCGGTACAAAATTTCAACGTTATAAAATCGCAAATGAAGAAGAACCAATACATCAATCATCAACATCAGTTGTTTTTTTTGCAACTGATATCAAAGACAACAACAAAAAAGTAGCATTAAAATTAATGAAAAATTACGATGAATTTGAACGTGAAATCATATCTCGGTTTAGCGATAACAACAGCCAAACAATGGATACATGTGTGGTAAAAGTACTTGGTTGGCATTTACCAAATAACGAAAATGAACCATCTACTGAAACAAACAAACGTGATTATGCTATAGAAGAAAATTTTCAAGCAGATAAACCATATGTACTAGTCTTGGAACGTGGTAGCAAATCTTTATGGCAGCAACTTGGAACACAACGTATTGCTGGCTACCATCCGACATCAATCATAAATATTTTTCAACAAGCTGTAATCAAAGTGAAAGAATTACATGACTTAGGATATGTACATTGTGATATCAAACCAAGAAATTGTTTATATATCAATCGTAATGGCGAAGAACATTTATTCTTGTGTGATATGGATGCAGCATGCCGTAAAGATAGTTCACCAAATGAAACATTAAAATATAGTACGGGATATTGCCCTCCTGAATTAGCTCGATGTATATTTACCACTAATGGCAAACTGGAAAAAATGATAACAGCATTCGATGTTTGGTCATTGGGTGTGCTATTATACGAACTATGTACTGGGCAGCAATTATTTCACCAAGATATTAGTAATGATAATTTAGTCAATGAAATTGATATGAATAATTTATGTGCATGGCATACCATACCCGATATATATTTAAATTTAGTGGACTTTCCAAACAATCAACAAATGACAGAAGATGCTCGGAATTTAATTCGTTGGTGTTTAAAAGGAAATCCATCTGATAGGCCAGCGCTTGAAAATATATTGAAACATCGATTTTTAGATGATGAAAACAGTGCTGAACCTAACGAACAACTGATGAAATACCATATGTTTATATCGCATTCACAAGCTGAAGCATCAGGTGAAGTTGGAACATTGTACAATGCATTGGCTAGATTAGGTATACATGTATGGCGCGACATGTCACAAAAAAATATTGATGCGAATAGTATGATACAAGGTGTAATCGATTCAGATGTTTTTGTTGTGATGCTAACCAATAGCTACATGTCTAGATGGTACTGTTTGTTAGAATTCGCAACTGCATTATTATTTGACAAACCAATTATGGTAATAGTGGAGGAAAATCCAATGTTTTGGCAATGGGATAAAAAGCGATGGCAAGAGAATATATGTTCTCGTGAAGCAGACCATGAAAAAGCAGAAGAAAGAGGATGGAAAAGCTCTATGAAATTTGATGCAAACAAAAAAAAGCTTTCTACATTACAAAATACATATGAGGACCTTGAGACCAAAGATATGGAATTTACTAAATTTTCAAAGTTAGAAGGCAGCTCAAACAATGCAAAGCACATACGGGACTTTATAACCGGCATGAGTGATGACAATCTAATGATACCACATCGCCGTCGTGGATTTGAGTACGAAGCCATGTTGTATGAATTATTACTTCGTGCAAATATTGAAGTGCCCAAACGAGAGAAATCTAATTTCAAACGCCATAGTTTCATGGTCATTTATGCTGAACAGTCAACAAATAAAGCTGGGCAATCTGGTAAAACAATTGGCACGGAAGTTGAAGAATCATTGCAAGAGAAAAACCAACTAATTGTATCAGGTATAGATGCCGTAGAATATATAGTAGTAATATTAACAGGGGGTGTCTTAGAAGATGCAACTTGTCTATTGAACTTAGAATCTATATTTACTGATCGAAAAGATTTAGTTAAAAATGAAAAACTTATTTTCATTATGTCCAAACTAGATGGTTGGGTATTTTATGCAAGCGAAACAGAAAAGGCAGCAAATAATGAAACAGCAAAGACGATAAGAAATATGATGTATGGTCATGAGGTTATGACATATCGACCAAAAGGTGGTAATCGTAATTATGAACATGAATCGATGATAATGGAAATGATGTATCGTTTGAATGTTGAGAAGAAGAAAGATAGTGTCAAAAAAAGATTACGAAAAAGTACAATAACACGTGATTAAAACATCTTTTTATAAGAGTGTGTGAAAAATATAATTATTTGTTGTATTAAATAATTTATGGTTAAAATCTAAGTTATAATAATTTTACACTTCTCACTTCTCGTGTTAAGTAATATGCTCAATCGCAAGAAAAATATGTTATCCTAATAGTAAAGCTCTCATGCACCTCTGCAAGCTAATACTCTACAAGCACGCTCAGTTTTTGTACTTGTACATAAACTGAGCGTGGCCGTAGAATGTACGCCCTATCATGGGTTTAGTCCTGGGTCCTGGCCGTATATATGTATGGTTATATACGCTTCGCTCTCAATGCTAAGTTTATATGCTCAGGTACCCGGAGTAATGTTACCCGACCATTCGTGTATACTCAAAAGGTCGAATCTTCGCATACTCTGTAAAACAGATCCTGACCAATCCTGACTTTCCTGATCAATCCTGACTATTTTAAGCCCTTACTGTGTCCATGCTATTTTTTCACTTTTTACTAGGTTTTCTGTTAGCATGCAATAGCACTAAATTAGAGTTAGAAGAAAAGAACCCTCGTTTTTCTTCAGCAACACGTAAAAATTCCAAGATTTGTAGTGGTATTTCATCAAAATTTGCAGATTTCTGTACTTTTTTGTACATTTATCCTTAAAACGTGTTTTTTCCCAAAATAAGGTCAAAAACCCCAAGCCCCGAACCATATTAGGTCCTGATCAACCATGACCAATCCTGACTTTTTTGAAATTTCATTTAAGGATCATCATGTGTATCTCTTTATATTTTTCGAAAATATATATATAGGTAAAAAGACATAGTATAGTATAATATTAGAGTATACTTATTTAAAGAAATGGATAAAAATAATAATAAAAAATATTAAATTCTTCTATTCGAAATTAAAATAGGGCGAACGGGCGAACTATTCCAATACTCCCAAGTATAAATTTATATACAGTAACACGATATCTATAATACATATCTAAATTGATGCATTTAAGATAGTCAAGATCACAAACGCAACGGAACTAAATGGTGTTAATGGTTGCAAACGCGGTTAGACATGTTTAAATGTATTATTCGATTATATTTTTTCTATCGAAAATTGTAATGTGTTTAAATATTTGTTAGTATTAACATAATATATGTCTATGATAGAATATGCATTAACATTAACTTACCCATAATCCGCTCTTTCTCAAAATGTAGAGGAAAAATAAATTGTTAGATGTTATTATGTAAATATGAACTCACCAGTATTACTTACTACCGCTCGTACAAATTTGTGTTACTCATTAATTATTAATTATAAAATATTATATATGCGATTCAATACTAATGCATTAATATATGTGTCCATTTATTTCTTTTTCAAAAATATTTGTCTATGTACTATATATGTTTTCTTTTCGTTTGTGTGTTGTGTGTTGTATATTTATATTTGTATTTTATTTCACTAAGATAAAAGTTAATTTTACATTTTTACCTGCTGTGTAGTACTAATTACCGACTTCCACCGTTTTCTTAGCATGAAAATAGTATTAGAGCTTCAGAAAATATTTATAAATTGTTTTTAACGGCGATTCTGAAATACTTATTTTAACGTCTCTTATTTTGGAAAAAATCGGCCTCTTATCTTACATCGTAATATAATTGATTTTTGCCTAACCAATCCTGATCAATCCTGATCAATCCTGACTAATCTGATTAATCTTGATTTTTTGAGTGAGCATTTTGGATTTTTACTAAAAATAATATACTATCAATAAGTTATAGTGTAACAAGTGAAAGAAATTTAAAACCCTAATTTGTTCATAATGCTATGTCTATATTGTAATGATATTCTCATCCTAATACATTAGTCAGGATTGATCAGGAAAGTCAGGATTGGTCAGGATCTGTTTTACAGAGTACAAAAACCTTATATGTAGTTTTTCGTTTATAATGCTATTCCTATACTATAATGCTATTTACCTGCTATTTTAAAATAACAATACACACTATTGACTCTAGGAAAAGGAGTCGAGCGCAGCGAGTATAGAGTAATGAATTGGTGTATGGTTAGTGGTAAGTTCTTCCCATCAAAAGGTGTCATACTTTTTTTATATAAGTATGAATTTTGTATACTAATATTCCTATATAACCAAAAATCACATTGATAGGAATATTAGTATTAGTATAATAAAATTCATACTTATAATATTTTTTGTAAAAAAACATTATTATTTTTTATACCGTAAAATTATTAATTGAATAAATGATTTTTATATATATATATTGCCACCAGGATTGAAAAGAACAGAAAGATAGATGTAATACAAAAATACATATAGAAGAGATAATATATAAAACATTACTTTCCTTGCTTATATTTACTGTGAATATATAGATTGAGAAAAGAAAAAAGGCAACCAAACTCCAATATATTGTTGATATATAAACGTTTCTATTTTTTTTCTTTTTTTTTTTATTTTTGACTTTTTTTTTAATAACATTCATACAGTTTGAATAAGTTTGTATTTTATAATATATTATCGTTTGATTTTGAAAAAAAACAAATACATATATAGAAATTAACAAGACAAAGATGTTACCTTTATCCTTATTACGAACGGCACAAGGGCGTCCAATATTAATCGAGTTAAAAACTGGCGATACATACAATGGTATGTTATCAGATTGTGATAATTGGATGAATTTAAATTTACGTGAAGTTATACATACGTCCAAAGATGGGACGAAATTTTGGAAAATGGATACCTGTTATGTACGTGGAAGTCAAATAAAATATTTACGTGTCGAGGAAGATACCATCGACAAGGTACCGCAACAATCATCATATCGCGGAGGAAGAGGTGGACGTGGTAGAGGCCGCGGTGGTTCATTCCGTGGACGTGGACGTGGACGTGGTCGCGGTGGATATAACAACAGAGGTGGAAGAGGTAAGTTTATCATAGAATAAACGTCATAACCACTCCTATTATAGAATGTAACTATACACTATAATATACCAATATACATAATAATCATCATATACATACTACACCTGGAAAAAATGCAATTCTATCTTATATATATATATATATGTACTAACAATCTATACATTTACAAAATATAAAAGGTCGTGGGCGTGGACGTGGACGTGGCCGTGGTAATAGTCGTGGACGTGGAGCAAATTCTAGCAGAGGTGGAAGAAACAATAACAACAATAAACATTCAAAAAATAATAATAAAAGTAGTGGTAAAAATAGTAAAGATAATGCAACAAAAGCAACATCTAGCAGTACAAACAATGATAACAATAGCGGTAGTGAAAAGAAAATGTCTGCATTGGAAAAAGCAAGAGCTAGAATGAAAGCAAAGAAAGAAAAAGAAGCTAGTAGCGATGCTAAAAAGTAATGGAAAACATGATGTGAACAACACAAATTATAAATACATCATTATATCTCATATATATATAGTGAATGTATATTCACAATAATTTTTGTATCACATAAATATTCTGGTCAAAGCATTAACATTTTTCCAAAATAATATCTAGGGGCCGAGAAGAAAAACGAAATCATTAATGTGATACGAAGTTTGTACTCTCTAAATATTATATTGAGACATATTTTCCAAAAAGTGTAATTTTAAAACCATGGGCAACTAAAAGAGATGAGAGAGAGAGAGACAAGGCACGATGCACGATGGTAGTGTAAATTCATTTTTATATAAAATATTTTATATAAAAATACAAACGCGTATCATATCATACATACAAAAATAAAAAGTGTTTTCTTTTTTGTCTTTTTTTCTAAAAAAATGAAATACTTCGTATTTGTTTAATCAAAAATAGATTTACCACACACACACACATTTTACAATTGAACACACTGGTGATAATAATTTACAATTTCTCGCTCTCTCTTCTTTAACCACGTTTTCCACCTTTTGAACGTATAAGATCAATGATCTTTTGTTGAATTGGACTTTTATTATAATCATATGCAAAGTCCAGGGGAGTGCCCCACCCGTGCCCGTCCTCCTTATTAATGCTATTAAGAGACATATTAGTTAATAAGAACTCAATCAACTCAGTATCCTTTTTGTTACAAGCTGCTGCTATATGTAATGCATTCTGTCCATAACTATCTGCAATATTAGGATCAGCTTCACATTGTTCAATCAAATATTTAACTATTTGGAAATGTTCATCCTCTGCAGCTATTATTAAAGGTGTCCATTCATTATTATGACTACTTTTACCGACTTGATTCACGTATTCTTTCAATGTCATATTATTATTATTATTACCATTACTACCATTCATACCATTACGCCCTGTAATCAATAATTTCACATCCTCAAAACGTCCTTTTTCACATGCACATACTATTGGCGTACCGTCTGGAAATTCTTCTGCATATTTATCTTTTAATTGATTCGCCAATTGTATTTTAAATGGATGTTGTATATCTTTACACAGTTGATATAATGTATCATCGTTTCGATTTTTACAAAATAATTGAATAAAGGATGAATAGATCAAAGAACTTAATGATTTCATATCTAACATACTAAGAATGGTACAAACAATATCCTGCCCAGCACCACCACTTGGCAATATATCAATAAATGACAGATCATCATTGATAATATTAATTTTACTCATTTCTTGCACAATAATAGGATCCAAAACAACAATGTCTGCATGGTTATTCGTAATATCTTCCCCTTTGCTCTCATCATCCTTGTTATTATTATTTATAATTGAAGCCATGTTCATATAATTATTTGCTTCGTGAAAAGCTAAATATATATATATATATATATTGATGCTTGTATAGAGATTTTACAAGAAGTACTACTATTCTTCTTTATATAAATGCAATACACCTCTCTTGTATCTTTTATGATGGTATATATATTAATTTCAAATTGAAATTTATAATAATAATATATATTTGGAACACAGCAGGTGTTTTCTATGAATATGCAATCTATTAATAGATAATATATATCATAGAAAAGCTGCTGAAAAAAAATAGAAAACACTTTTCTTCTTCTTGTTGCGGAAAGCTGGAAAGAGAAGATGGACGAAATCAGGTAACAAATACCTCCCTGTATATTATATACACACACAAAATCTTACACACTAAATTAAAAAAACATAAAAATTTTTATAAAGTTTTATACCATCTCTGTTTTCACACGCTCAAAAGAAAGACAACGCTTTTTCAAAAAGTAAGAGTACTCATATGTAAATATTTCAAACGTTTGCTTTGGCGATGACATGTGATTTATTTTGATTAGCCTTTTTGTGAATGTGTCTTCTCTTATAATATCATATATAATATGATATCGTATATTTATATACTTTAATTCAATAAACCTTTTTATATATCTATATTATTCTTTTCTTTTCTATATTAGAGTTATTTATGTGTATACAATATTATGAGTTTTCATTTTGTGCTTCTGCATTTTGTGCACCGCCAGTACTTGCGCCACCAGTTCCAGCTTGAGCAGCACCCGTTTCAGCAGGTTTATGAGCTGCACCCCTTTGAAAGCCTAAGTTAATACATGTTTCTTCTATTTTTGGTTTAATACGTTCATAAATTACATCTACATGCTTTGCTATTTCATTTTTGTATCGTTCAAACGCTTGTTCTGATGCTTCAGCAACTAACTTATTAATCTTTTGCTGGTCGCCACTCTCTGATTGTTTTATGCGTGCTTCTAACATAGCACGAATCTTATTTTGTTGCTCCGTCATCATTTCATATTTTTTCTGCAAGCCTCCTGCTACTATTTTATCATCTTTCACAAGTTTCTCTGCTGGTGTTAACCACTTATTTGCCTCTGCATCTGGTTCCTCTTTTGCTGCTGCACTACCTGTTGGCATATCAGTTCTATCACTATTACCAGTTGCACCAGAGTCGACGGACGGTGTTTTGGATGCTGGTGCATCGTTGATGTCGTTTGATAATGCATCTGCACTCTTTACATCATCGCTTTTGTTATCACTTCTTAAATTAAAAGCATTAGTAAAAGTAACAACTATACACAATGCAAGGAATACTGTCAATAATAATTTTTGCAACATTTTAGTCAAGATAACAAAGTAACAATCTGTTAGTTTTATCTAAAGAATATATATGTATATATCTATGTATATTTATCTATATATATAACTTGTTGAAATTAGCTACACAAGTAAATATTGTTTATTACTTTGTGTGTTATGATATATATATATATAAGTCTGGATAATAATATATGAAGACCCCTCTCTTTTCTCCTTCTTTTTTTTCGAGTTAGAGTTACCACTTCTTCAGATAGCGACGCCTCGCTAATCAAAACCATATGCTTTTAAATATCGCCAATAAATTTATCTATAAAATCTGTAATCATATTATTATACTGTGTTATTAACAATGGCACATTATTCCATTTCTGTGTTTCAATATCCTGTATAAAGCTGTAATTTTTTTTTTTTCCATGGCTGTAGTAGCGTTTCTTTATATCATATTATGTAGTTTTATGCCATGCATAGTAAATAGTTATATTTTATACCAGTAAAAAATTATAAAATATAATTATGACAGTTATTTGTATAAAAGTAAATGGAATTCCCAACTTTATAAATCTATATTTATAACACAATATATGGTTGACTGTTTGACTATTTCCATATGCCAATGTGAATTTTTTGGTAATAATCCAATGTGTTGTATGTCCATATATATATTCTATTTTCAATTATTTAAAGTTAAAAAAGATGAAAAATAAAATCGATCAATACTATATTTCCGTAGGCAGCAGAACAAACCTATTATTTAGAATATCCATTCACAGAGGGCATAATTTGATACAACTGGCGACTAATATTGACTAGTATATTTATTTAATAAGTAAGACACCAAGGCTATTGTTTTATAGTAAATATACTATTATGCCATAACATATAGTTTATGATATATGTATTTCCGTATAATATATATAATAATAAATGTTTTTTAATTATACTTGGTACGTAATAGTAATTTAAAATGCTAATTGCGTCTTGCCAGCTTGCGGACACACAACACACAACCAGACAACACACAACAACAAGCGGAAAAAAATAATCGGTTAAAAAAAAGTATAGTGATGCCTGGAATGCCTGGAATGCCAGAATGCTGGAATGCTGGAATGCTTATGCTTGTGCTAATAATAATAATAACCTGGTCGTCTTCTCCTGGTTTTATTATTATCATTATATACACACTCCTATCACACATGTTGGCATGATGAAACAGCTACTGAAAATCAAAATCACAACAGTATACATATAGAAAGATTGTTTCAGAAGCACATGCATACAAAATTTCTGTACATTCGTCTTCACCTGTAATTAATCCCCCAATCAAAAAAACAAAAGATCCAAGATGAGTGATAACAATACTACCAGTATCAATGAAAAGGCTGTAATATTATTTGAAATGTTAGATATAGACAGTAGTAAAACATTAGAAAAACGGGAAATATTAAAAGCTATGCGTGATAATAAAAAAGTTAAAACCATTATTGAGACATCAAAGTCATTGGAACCGTTATTGCACCCAGCTAAGTATAAATCAATATTCAGTAAGATCAATACATCATCTGATGGTCATATTACGCTTGAAGAATTTTCTAAATTTATAGATGATGTCGAACAAGTAGCAAAAAAAGAGGAAAAAGAGCAAGACGAAGGTAATAAAGAATCTAACGATAATAATAATAATAATAATAATAATAGTGATAATAATGTTGCAAATGTAAAAGATAATGAAAAACAAGCTGAAAATAAAAACACGCCAGCTAAAGCACCAGGACCACCACCAAAAGAAAAAACAGAGAAGCCAGTAGCAACAACAGCGCCACCACCACCACTTAAAAAAGAAGACGAAACGGCACAGAAGACTCCAGGACCACCAAAAAAAACAATGCAAGAAAAAGCTGATAAGAAAGATGAAGAGGAACAACAAGCACCTCCTCCACCACCTAAAAAACCAAAAGAAAAGAAAAAGGAAGCAGAAAACTCAACAGCAACTGAACATGCACCTCCTCCACCACCTAAAAAAACAGTAGAAAAGAAAAGAAC
>JACLAD010003081.1_pt1 | contig 36098 bp, 32 predicted proteins | sample 8027901 | NCBI WGS metagenome assembly JACLAD01 (sample SAMN15725071, study PRJNA655200) | protist metagenome | isolation source: fluorescence activated cell sorting (FACS) single amplified genomes of... | place: Spain: Blaines Bay Microbial Observatory, Mediterranean Sea | collected 2016-07-05 | reverse complement strand
ATTAGTAGAAGATAAAGAAAATGTAATAGAAACAGGAAAAATAATAATGGAAAGCAGTGTGGCCTTTGGTTGCACTAGCCAAAAACAAGCAGAAAGATATGGTCGTTGGAAATTGTGGACAGCTAAAAATCAAAAAGAAATTGTAAGTTTCCAAGCGTATTTAGAAGCACAATTTTTAAGCCCTGGAGATATTATAAGCGTATCTGATGCTGACAGGAAAAAACAAAGATTTGCAGGAAGAATTTCTAGTGATAGTACAAAAACTCTAAGTACTACAACTATACCGCTGGATGCAAATTTATACATAAATCCTTCAAACAACTATAAACTACTAGTAAGTTTTGGAAAACCTGGAGCACTATTAACTCAAGACGATACAGTAATATTTACAAATGCAGCAAAAACCTCTAGTATAACATATAAGAGAGGAGAGTATATACCTTTTGCCTGGGTAAATACAGGCAGCGGCTATACGTATCAAGCTATTGATACCGAGGAAAAAGCAGCTAATGCTAAAGCAGAAAGACTTGGTCTTAACTCTATAAGCTTATTTTGGTCTGATAGCGTTATAAGCGAAGAAAGGGATGTAGTAATTCCAGGAGGTCATACAGTTAGTACAGCTTTAACATCTATAACAGTATCGAGTGCATATTCTGAAACTCCTAAAAGAAATGCAATATGGCTACTAGAAGAAAGGGGCAGTACAACGATAGAAACAACCGCAAGTGCAAAAATGTATAAAATTTTAAACTTGACATATGACAAAGAAAATATAGCGTCTATAATCGCATTGGAACACTATAATGAAAAATTTGCAGATATTGAAACAACAGACTCTTATGCAGTAACTGGTGTAGATGATCTGAGTGTTGGTGCAGCGCCAGGACAGCTTGAATTCAAAGACTCAAATATAACAGAAGTTCCCACCGTCACAACAGACCCTAATACAGGTCAAACAATTACAATACACACAACCACAGAACATGCACCGATGCCTCCAATAACGGATTTATTTTTTGAAGTGGTAGAGCCAGAAGGAACCTATTAAAATGTCTCAAACAATACGAATACACTGGAATGCTCCCACGCTAGATGCATCTGGTTTAGCAATTAAATATTATAGAGTTCACCATAATTTTCCTAGTGATGGTGCCTCAATTCAGTCTAGCGCAGGTTCCTTTGATGGCAGCTCTACTGTATTGATTCCTGGGGCTGCGACAGAGATTACTTTTAAAGATGTAGTGATAGGTGAGTACTATTTTGCAATTACAGTAGTATACAACACTAATGAGAGTAATTACTCTTTGCCCTATATCGAGTATTTTTCTGTGGGAAGAGAGACAGAGAATGGTGGTGTGGGGTATACCGTAGCTCCTCTACATATTGCAAAAGGTGGTGCTTCAAATGCAAACTTTTCTATAGTTAAACATGAGAATAGCACTTTTGTAGCTCCTTCGCGACAAGACTGGAAAATAAAAGGCCCGCAACCAGACTCAACAACCGTATCTTGTTCCTCAGCTATACCTGGGAATATCATACAAGATGTAACTAGTATGTCTAGCGTGAGCTCGGCAGATCTTATTGAAAGAAATATACATTTGCAGTTTGATCCTAACTTTTCTTACATACTTTTAGATACTAGTGATACCTCTGACCACTTTAAACTTATTAAATATAACGAAACCTTAGGAGTGCCTTTTTGGTATGATACCGGAGCGGGAGAAAAATTAAAAATATCTGGAACTACCTCTTCTTTTGTCACAGCTCTAACAGGGAAAATTGCGGTAGAGGCAGGATCTTCGGAGGTTTTGGGAGAGGGAACAGCATTTACAACAGAGCTTCTTGCTGGAGATACCTTATTTTACACTTCATCTGCAAGTGCTCAGATTGTAGGTAAAATTGCAAATGTTCAAACAGATGAAAAATTAATTCTTGAACAAGCGTACGTGGGAGCTTTAGATAGAGACTATCAAGCTTTTGGTAGATCTAACTTAAGAATAGACAAAACCACTGACACTATTGTAGCAACCGTCGCAAAAACTGAGTTAGGTCAGTACGTAATAGAAAACTATCTAACTGTAGATATAGAAAAAGAAGATGCTGAAGGTATACAAGCTGATTCAAGTAAAGTTTTAGCACAATGGAACTTTGATACAGTAGTAAATGATAAAGTTACTTCTGCAACTTTATTAGATAGTCAAACGGGTACTGTAATAGGTGATAGCACTAGTATTTTAACAGACTCTCCTTCTGGTAATGCTATAAACTTTGGAGGGGCTTCTTATATTAGACTAATGACAGACTCTAATTCGTATAACTGGACAGAGTCTGGAGGAACTTTCTCTATTTGGTTAAAGTCTACAATAACAGATGGTTCGGGAAGTAATCAAGCAAGAATACTTAATAGAGACACTTTTATGTCTTTAAGGCTTGATCAATCTGCAAGTACTAAACAAACAGTTACACTTGTTAATGAAGCAACTTCAAGTTCCTTACTAGCGGGAACGATAACCTCAGGACAATGGACTAACATAGCAGTTGCCTCTAATAAGGTAGGATCAGATTATAACTACGGCTTACATATAGATAGTGTACTTGTAGATACTATAAGCCTAACAGGGGCAAATGCATCAAAACTATTCCCAGGAGAGGGATCAGACCCTGGTGCTGTATATACAAAAGCACTCACTTTGGGAGGGTCCACAGCATCGGGAGGTAGTAACTATTTTAAGGGAGCAGTAACAGATTTAGTATTATTTAAAGATCGTTTAAAGCCTGGAGAAGTTGAAAGTATTTATGCAATAAGTGGGGTAGCTAATCCCTCCACTATAAACAGACCCGTTATTATAGGAACAGGCGACAATATTGCTACTATGGATGCCTCGGGTCTTTTGGTCGGAGGTAATACTTTTGAAACTGCACCATTTAGTGTTAATATTACAGGTTCCGTGCAGGCTACTGCAGGTAAAATTGCAGACTGGATAATTACTGCATCTTCTATACATGCAGGTACAAAAACAAGTTCTGGTTATGCACCTTCTGGGATTACATTACACGCTTCTGGGTCATTACATTCTCCTCAGTTTTATATTGATGGTACTGGAGCATTTTTTAAAGGAACTCTAAGTTCAAGCTCTGGTAATATCGGGGGATGGAATTTAAATACTAGTACTATGTACGCGGGGGATATCTCATCCGCATCTGCTCAGAGTGTGACAACAGGATACATAAATGGGTTAGAAGATAATGAAGGCGCGTTAGTTTTCCATAGTCAAGGATCGCTACACTCAAAAAACTTTTTTATAAACTCAGACGGCTCCGCATCTTTCAAAGGTGATCTAGACGCTGCTACAGGAACTTTTGCAGGGGAAGTAGCCGCCGGAAGTATTGATGCAGATGCAGTAGACTTCGGAAGCTTAAATGCAAACAGTATTCAAGTAGGTACTCTTAGAGGCAGCAGTCTTAGTGCTTCCGCAGAAATAGCAGTATTTAAAACCACGAGCGATGGCACTATAATTAGTGACAGTTATGCTGCTTTAACAGGAAAAGACGAAAACATAAGACTCCATGTAGGTAGTATTAGCCCTGATTCGTCTCCGTTTCGTGTTTCTGCATCGGGGAGTGTTACGGCAAGAGATCTAAAATTATATACTGATAGGAATACTCTGTATTTTGACTCTAATACAGGCGGCTTCACAGCAGCAGCAATGGCTCAAATAGCAAAAGCTCTTGAGCTGAGAACGCACTCATTTAGAGAAGATTGGACTGCCGATTTTGATGTAAATCAAACAGACACTTTTGAGTTAATTACTATAACCGAGAACACTACTGTAAATCCGATGTTACAGTTTACGATGAGAGACTTTGAGTTTGTTTCTATGTCCTCTGCTAATCTTTTTGGTGATACAGCGGATACTCATCGACTGTTACAGACTCCTATAAGTTTTTCTGCTTCCCTTGCCTCTATAAATAACGATTTTAGTGCAACTCGTACTGTAAGTTCTTTTAGAATCGGCTCCGCTACTGGTGACCTATTTCACAGCACGGAAAGACCTTATTTTTATAAAGGAGAAGTTGGAGCTGTTTTAATTCCTTATAGAAATCCTGATAATGCTACAGAAATACTTTACGGCAGAGAAAGACGCCTAAAAATTGGCTCAACCAGTGGTTTAGAAGCTATAGACGGTAGCAGTCTTGTAACAGGTGATAGAATTAAGCTTAACTCTTCTAAAGATCATCGTATATATTTTAGAACAAACTCATCAGGAACTGCTAGTTTAACAATAAATAGGTTTGTCCATAGTGCCCCCTTTGAATTCTTAAATCGAGACGAAGGCGAAGTAGCTATCACTGTAAGCTTTCCTGTAATTGATTTTTCAGAACAATACTATAAAGATGAACTAATTAAAAGAACACCAACAAAAATAACTGGTAGCCTAAAAAGATCGGACGGATCACCCTCTGCTACTCCTACAACTATAGTTACAAAAACTATTACAAATAATAACTATACTGATTCTACCAATATTGCGGATACTTTCAATTATACGTATACGGCTGCTGATTTTACTACAGCGTTGGAACGAGGATATTATCTGCCAACTGCTATACTACAAAACAGTCCTTTGTCTTATGCAACATTAAATGATGGCTATACTAAAACTGTTAATGCAGCCCACGAAGTAATGTTAAATAGGGCTACACAAACACTAACGTCTGGAGTTTACTATTACCATTCTACCCTTTCTTCTACAATGGGTTCTGATGTTGCGGACTCTGCCACCAAAAAAGCAAGCCTTGATAGTAGTAGAATATTTACTCTTGACGCTGATAAAACAAAACAAGGTTTTCAACTTAATGTAAATCAAGCTTCTCAATCTTCGGTAGATGCAGCGCTACAAACACTAGATTTAGCAGGCGATATAAATGCTGCCGATGGTATGACTATTGATCTCAGTAGTGGATCAGGTACTTTAAATATTAATGGTAACTTAAATGTTACGGGTACTCAAACGTCTACTGCTCAAACTGACTCTGTAGTAACAGGTAAAACAATTACTCTATCTGCAAATGCTGCAAATGCTGCACAAGTAAATGGGGCAGGCCTTGTAGTTGACAGAACTCAACTCAGTACAGGATCACTACCCGACGCAACAATTCTTTGGGATAATACCAATTCTGAATGGGACATTTACGAAAGAGTTTCTGCAAATACATTTAGAGCCTCAGTAGATGGTTCCCAAAGTGCGCCCGCTTTTACTTTTGGAAATAGAACTAAAACTGGTCTCTTTGCAAGTGATGCGAACGCGGGTGATAGAATCAATATCACTACCAATGACGGAAGTGATAATGCTCTAGTAAGCTTTTTTGATGAGACAGGTATCAATAGCCACTTAAATGTTTCTTTAGGTGCAGGCGGAGCTTTTAAAAACAGCAACGGTAATTGGACTGCACAAGTTATTTCGAACGACGATGACTTTGACTTTAAAAATGCCTCTGGTGTTGTGAGTTTGCATATAGATAGTGGAGTTTCAAATGTAGGTATAGGAACTAGTGATCCTACAGGTAAGCTTACTATATCAGAAGGAACTTTTACTGGTATGGCAGCACCTTTAACCAGCGCCAAGGGACTAGTAATTCAGGATAATGATCATACAGGAATTTCAATAACTACTCCTGCCGATAAAACTGGTAGTATTGTATTTAATGATACTATTACAGCAAGGGGAGGAATGTACTATAATCATAATAGTGACCTACTTTATTTTAAAGCAGGCTCTGCATTTAGACTTTATATAGATAATAGTAGTGCAGCTTACTTTATAGATACTTCAGCAAGTCAGGGGCCTACATATTCATCTGGTGTGTTAGATCTTTATCAGGATCATTATGGAGTACTAGATAATGTAGAGGGCTCAGTTCTTTCGTTTAGTACAAAAGGAAGGACTAGTTCAGTAAGACAAACTCGTGCAGCTATTATGGCAGGCCCGAGCACAGCGGGTGCAGGCTATGGATTTTTAAATATACTAACAGCTAAAACGGGAAATCAATCCTCAGGAAATGCTACGACTCCAACTGTGGCTGTAAGAACTACGGAGTCTCAAGGGTCTCAATTCCAATTAGGAACAAATTCGTCAACTACAAATCTTGTAACCTTTAATGATACTAAACATGATTCGTCCGATGAAGATACTATTGTAAGCATTGAAAAATCAGATGCTGATGTAGGTGTACAGGTAGGATTAGGATTTGTTGTAGGAACAGGCTCCGGAGATGCAAGAATAGTTGCTGAAAGAAACTCCTCTAACGACGGTCAAACCGATTTAGTATTTATTACTGATATTGCTGCGGGTGGTTCTCTTGAAGCTATGCGTATTGTGGGAAATAGAACAGGTATTAACAATGCTGATCCTAAAGCTTCCTTACACGTTAAAAATATTGGTATTGATACACAAAATTCTGTTGTTAACTCAAGTGATGAAAGTGTAATTGCTACATTTAGCACAACAGATTTTAGATCTACAAAGTTTATGATTCAAATGGAAGATGTGGGAAATAATAATCATTTAGTTTCTGAGTTATTATGTGTTTATGAGCCAAATACACAAACTGCTCATGCAACAGAATATGGTGTTGTGTTCACTGGAAATGAAAAGGGAGTAATCTTTAATGTAGATGTTTCTAGTTCGACTGTACGTTTAAAAGCTACCTGTGATGCAACTTCTACAACTAGAAGATTTACAGTTGCTACAATGAGTCTTGCCCATACCGCTTAAAAAAACTTCTTGACACCCTACCTTAAATTTTGTATAATGTAGCAATCTTACAAAAAACACAGCCCCCGCAATGGGGGCAAGCCATCTGGGGAGATGTGAACCGTGGCAAACGATAAACATTTTAGAGTTAAAAATGGGGTTAAAGTCGGCGATACAGAAGTAATAACAAGCTCTGCAAAAGTTGTCGCCTCTACTATTGAAGTAGCAAGTGTAATTCTACCAACCAAAATTTCTACTATAGAGACTACTCTTAGCTCTCTATCGGCTGCTCTCGGCACTTATACTGATAGCTTAGTTACTTCTTCCCTCATAGGTGATTTAAAACTTACTGCTTCGTCAAACGCAGCCACTGCATTACTTCATAGACAAAGTGCAAGTGCTTCTAGAAGTGCTGCTTTATCCGCAAAAAATGATACTGTAACTTTCAGAGGCAATGCCCTTAATGCAAAAGATAATGCAGAAGACGATGCACAAAAAGCAGACGATGCAAGAGTATTAGCAGAAGGTTACAGATTGGATGCTTGCTCTCATGAAGCAGCTGCTCAGGGTGCAAAAAGTGATGCGAATGTGGCACTACTTCTTTCTCAAAGTTCAAGAGATGCAGCGATACTTTCTCTTAGTTCTGCAAACTCAGCAAAACGAGCTTCAGATAGATCAGCGAGTGATGCTAATGCAGCAAAAATAACGGCACAATCTCATAAGAACTCGTCAGACAACCATGCTAGCGATGCTAATGCTGCTCGTATTCTTGCACAAAGCCATAGAGATGCAGCAAACTTATCCAAAAGTGCCGCAGAGGTAGCAAAAACAAGCGCAGAAGCTTTTAGAGATGCAGCAAACTTAGCCAAAAGTGCTTCAAACGTTGCAAAACTAGCCTCAGAAAATGCCCAAAGTTTAGCAGATGATGCAAGAAGTGATGCGAACGCAGCTCAGATATTGGCAACTTCTCATAAAAATACCGCAGATAATGCAAGAAGCGATGCACTTGCAGCAAATACTCTCGCAGGGAGCCATAGAGATGCAGCAGATAACGCAAGAAGTGATGCAGTTGTAGCTCGAGTATCAGCACAAGATGCGAAAGGCTTGGCAGATACCGCAAAAACAAATGCACAGAATGCAGCGAGCGATGCTTTAGCAACAGCTCTTACTGCATCTGGCTCTTTAGTCACAATAGAAAGTAACAAAACTAGTTCGCAAAATGCAGCTAGCGATACTTTAGCATCAAAAACAAGTGCAAGCACTGCCTTAGTAGCTGTACAACTATCTGAAAGCACTGCATCCTCTGCACTGTCTACAACTCTTGAACATAGAACCTCCGCGTTGAATGCTTCTACCTCTGCAAAGAATGCAGCTAGTGATGCCCTTGTATCTCAAGCTTCTGCAAGCTCTCTTTTAATAGATATTACAACTGTTAAAACTACAGCCTCTACCAGTCTCACTACTACTCAGAATCATCAGACTAAAGCGTTATCTGCAAGAAACGCAGCAAGTAATGCAGCTAGTGATGCTCTCGTATCTGAGGCCTCTGCTACCAATACAAAAGGTCGTATAGACACTATAGAACAAACAGCCTCTAACAGTCTAGTGACTACTCAAACCTATCAGACTAATGCTCTGTCCGCTAAGACCGCAGCAGAAAATGCAGCTAGTAACTCTTTAGTCTCTGAAGCAGCAGCTAACAGTACTAAAGGTCGTATAGACACTATAGAACAAACAGCCTCTAACAGTCTAGTAACTACTCAAGGCTATGAAAGTAATGCTCTAAACTCGAAGACATCAGCGAGTAATGCAGCTAGTAACGCTTTAGTATCTGAAGCGTCTGCCAGTGATTTGCTTGTAACAATTACTACTGCAAAAACTACTGCAAGCAGTGCAGCAGCCACCGCTACCGAATCAAAAACTACTGCGGTGCAGGCGAGCACAAATGCTACAAATGCAGCAAGTGACGCCGCAGTATCTAAGGCTTCTGCAAGCAATCTTTTAGTAAGTGTTTTATCGGCAAAAACTACCGCTAGTAGTGCAGCGGCAAGCTCTCTTGAATTTAAACAGAGTGCCTTAAATTCCTCCAATGCTGCATCTGATAATGCCGCAGCTTCTTTGCTGTCTAAGCAGTCAGCCGATACTAGTGCCTCAGATATTGGAGCACTTACTTCTCAAATTGCAGATGTAAGACTTCTCGAAGCTCGTGTTACTAATGGCATGAATGGGCACTACGCAGGAAATCACTGGTATTTAGACACTTTAGGAACAGGTTGCTCAGAAACTTCAGCTATGGTTACAGCTCTAGCAGATGGAGGCGCAATCTACTTAGAAACAGTGCCTTCTGGACGTATAAGAGAACGTGTATCAAACGGCGATTTTTCCAATGGTCTTACTGGATGGTCAGAGGCAGATTTCAGTAATGAAGCAACCGAAGTAGGGGGGGAAGGTGTTTTAACTCAAACAGACGGTGCTGCATATATTTATCAAACAATTACTGTGGATCCTAATGTTCAACACACAATTTCTTTTGATCTCCTATCGTATACTGGTTCGCAACCCTATCTCATGGTGGGGACCACTGGAGAGGGAAGTTTTGATCTAGTTGCAGCAACACCATCGAACCCGGCCTTTCCTCTATCTGTAGGTAGAAACACGTATACATTTACTCCTACTACAACTACTGCTACCGTTACTGTTTATAGCTTTGGATCAAATGGTGGTAACACTGCTGTTATGAAGTTTGATAATATAAGTGTTAAACTTAATAAAACCACTAAAATTATTGAATCTGCTCCAAAGGCTTTGGTAAATTATCCAATCGCAGGACTCACTGGTACTACAGGGCCAGGCTCATATAGAGTATACTCCACTACTCCGATAGCTGTAACACACCCCAATGGAAGAATGGCAGTACCTGCAAACTTTAGTGATGAAAGGCTTGGTCTATATGCTAATAGATACTTCCCTGTAAAGTGTATGCTATTTAGTCCTTTTAATGATGCAAGCATTGATGTTTATATTAAAACTGATACTTCTGGTGCTCAGGGAATCTTTACCGAAGGGGTTACTCCTGTCAATCATACTTTTACTATACCCAAAGGAAGTTACTATTCTTGGAGTTCGGGACAAGTTACGGGTATGTATTCAGAGCCCACCTCTGATGCTGACGAGCTATCTGTAGTATTCAGAGGAGATACAAAAATATTAGGTTTAGCCGGAGGGACTACAGGGGACTTTGTGCCTTTGGTACCTTTATCAAACTCTGAAGTTCTATCCACTAGCTACGGAGATGAGTATAAATATCCTAGAGTTATATCGGGCGGAGGCATAAATCTTGAAAGTTTAGAGTTTGCTTTGATCGAAGCAGGTATTGGAGGTTCTTTACAATCGGATGCTCCAAATTTATATAGTAAAATTGTACAGTCTAATGGTGGTTATGAATACGGAGATTTTAATCAGGACTCTGTTTCTAATTCAGGTGATGCTAATATTCTTCAATCATATAGAGCTAATAACTCATCAGTTACTAGTACGCAGAAACAAAGAATAGAAGAACTTATAGATCATTTAAATAATAACTATTCCTCTTTAGAAACCTCATTTAGTTCAGGAGGAGTAGTATATACCTTATATGATAATGCTCCGGAAACAAATACTAGTATTTGTTCAATACTTGGAGGAGTACAGTTGGGTGCGGCGTACCACACCCCAGATAGTATTCGTAACCATATTGTCACTACGGGAATAGCAGATGGCAGTGGTGGCGATGCAGAAGTAGGTCTACCGAGACAAGCACTTTCAGATTTTTATGTATTACCTAGAAATACCATAACAAATTATAGATTAGCAACGGTTGAGCCTAATGATATTAAAGTATCCGATTCAGAAGGTACTGTTCTAAGAACTCACAGTCTAAGAAACGCTAGCAAAGCTAACCCTCTTAGTGCTTGTTCAAATACTGCCTCTACCGGATCCGGCATAGATTTTGGCTCTGGAAAAGGGCCCTACACTTTTGTAGGTACTAATCCGTTCTATCTTGTTTGTCAATCTACGGCTGCTGATGAAGTAACAATGTTTGGTGCCCTTCAAGGAATACTAAACGGTGAAATTACTCAAACAGCCGTTGGAACACAAATTAGTCAGGTATCTAGCGCTGTTGACAGTAATACCGTCACAATTACACAAACTTCAGAATCTGTAAACGGTTTACAAGGTCAATATACTGTAAAAATAGATAATAATGGATTTGCTTCCGGATTTGGTCTTGCTTCAACAACCGCAAGCTCTACGAATGCAACCTCTGCATTCGTAGTACAGGCAGATAAATTTGCAGTAGTTGATCCAAGCTACAGTGGAGGTATAAGTACTTCAATATCTTCCATCTTTGTTCCTTTTGAAATATCTGGGGGCGTAACAAAAATTAAAAATGCGAATATAGGAAAACTTACTGCTAATAATATAGCTACAAGAACTTTAAGTGCTAAAAATATTGTTGCAAATACTCTTACATCCGCTGAAATTGGTGCAAACGCTATTACATCTAATGAAATTGCTGCAAACTCTGTTAAAACATCAGAGCTGGCTGCAGGGGCCGTTACTTCTAATTCAATAGCAGCAAATGCTATTACTGCCGGTATGATTGCTGCTGATACTATTAAAGGCAGAGAGTTGTTTGAAACAAATGTAGAAACTTTAAACTATGATCCTACTTTTAGAGATGATGACTCTTTAACTATAGTAGCTTACGGTCAGGAAAATACTGCGGGATGGGATGCGGAAGATAAAGAAAACGCTCTTTACAGATTGCCGACTAATAGCGGGCTAGCTTTTGGAGGTAGAAGTCTAAAAGCATACGTTGGAGGTAATCAAGCTAGAAGAGCTAGTTGGATTGCTGTAGGAGAACCTTTTATATTTGATTTTAATGCTATGTATGAATTGAGTTATTACAGCGATAGTGGGGGTGGTGTAAGTACTATTGATAGCCAAAATCTTCATATGGCAGTAGGAATAGCATATTATGATACGAATGATAACATAATAACTACAGGGGATCATTCTATATTTTATTTCTTTGGAGAGAGAGGAGTACATAAAGAGCTTGCTGCAACTCACCCGGGTATAGACAACCCCCATACTTTTACTTTCGGAGAGTTTGGAGGTACAACCCAATCTACACATAAACATCCATCAGGTGCTATTAAAATGGCTCCTGTAATAGGTATAAATCTTGATGCTAATGGAGATCCTATTGAAGGAAATAACATTACTGGAACAAGTTCTGTTTACTCCGTAAAGATAAATCGTCTAACTAATAAAAATAATCTTGCAGATGGCGCGGTAACAAGAAACTCTATCAATAAGTCATTTTATGATAATCTAATTTACACTGGCTTTGTTGGGTTAAATGCCAATAATAATAATTCCGGACCCTTTCCTACAGATTATCTGACTACAAATAATCTACATACAGGTAGTTATTCTCTATTCGGGCCTCGCGGGCTTGGTTCGAGAGGACAAGCGAATGCGTATATTGATCCCGGTACCCGTAACTATATTAGTACATTTAACATAAGCAATATGGAGATTAAAATAAAATTAAGTAATAACAGTCCTAGCGTTGAAAGGAGCATCACGCTATACGTTGCCTTATTTGATGATGCCAATCCCTTCGGAACTACTAGCATAATTAATAATAAAATTGCTAGTATTAGTAATGATGCCAATTTTGTTAGGTATTTAAATGGTACAGGATATAGTATCTGGAGAGGCAAACCCTCGGACGGTAATCAAGATTTAAGATATTACACTAGAAGCGTGTCGGTTGAACTTGATCGCCATGTAGATAATGATTTTCTTGATGACAATGACAACAGTAGAAGTCTGTATTGGGCTTACATTTTTTACTTTAATAATATATACTCTGATGATATTGTTCAAATATCAGAGCTTGACGGAACTGCTCGATTAAAATTGTCGTTTATTGAAGGGCCTACCAATGGTGTTTATAGTTAGGCTAAAAAAAGGGGCTTGCGCCCCTTTTTGTTACTCTGCTATAAACTCTTCTGGAAAGTTTTGTAGCTCTTGTTGTAATAATTGTGTAAAACCTTGATTCGCTAACTGCATTTGTTCTAGTCGTGAATTTAATGCTTTTACCTGTGAGTCAACATCTTTTAGTTGTGCTACTAAATGTTGAGCTCTTTCTGATAGGTCGTCCACTGTGTATTCAACATCGTTAAAAACAATAGTATCTGTCATTTGAATATATCCTGCCAATTTCCTGTTGTACTAGCTTTTGCATACTCTGTTGCTCTATTCTCAAAGAAGTTAGTATGCTCTACTCCGTTAAGAATGTAATCCAACCACGTTAGTGGATTTTTATCACTACCAAAAATTTTCTTTAGCCCTAGACCAAGTAGTCTTCGATCAGCAATATAGCGAATGTACTCTTTTACTTCTTTTGGCTCTAGTCCTGGTACATCTGCATCTTCAAAACAAAGATCAATAAATGCGTCCTCTAATTCGACGGATCGCTCTGCCGCACAGTAGATTTCATACTTAAGATCATCGTTCCACAACTCTGGATTTTCCTTGATAAATGTACGGAAAAGCTGAGACATTCCTTCTACGTGTAAGGTTTCATCTCGTATAGACCACGTAACAATCTGCCCCATACCCTTCATCAAGTTGTGACGAGAGAAGTTTAATAATATAGCAAAACTACTAAATAATTGTACTCCCTCTGTAAATCCAGAATATATAGCCATTGTTTTGGCTATATTCATCTTACTATCCATACCAAAGTTACTTAGGTATTCATGTTTATCAAGCATTTCTTTGTGTTCAAAAAACTTTTGGTACTCATCGTCCCCGTACCCCATAGTCTCTAGCAGCAAAGAATACGCCTCTTGATGCACTGCTTCCATCGCTGCGAAAGCAGATAGCATCATTCTTACTTCAGGCTGTTTGAATGTTGGCAAGTAGTGTTTCGCATAACCACAGCAAACATCAACATCAGCCTGAGTAAAGAAACGGAAGATTTGCGATAATAATCTTTTGTTTGGTTCGCTCAAGTTCTCCCGAAAATCCTTCAAGTCATCAGCAAGATTCACTTCGTCTGGAAGCCAGTGCATATGCTGTTGGGTTTTATAGTGTTCAAAAGCCCACGGATAGTTAAATGGCTTATAATACTCTCTTTCTTCTAATAAATTACTCATGCTAACCATTCTCCTATATCAGCCTTTGTTCTTGGGCCTACCAAGCGACTGACCTCTGCTCCTTCATCATCTACGAGAACCATAGTAGGAACACTTCTTACATTATAATCCATAGCTTTTTGTGTATCGCTATCAATATCAATACTCTCTATGCCATAAGGCAGCACCATTTGGTCTAGCGTTTCTGCAAGTTTTTTACAAGGTCTACACCAATCTGCGCTAAATTTTAATACTTTCATTTTAACCCTCACACGCCAAACAAGCGTTCTCATCGATACTATCGAATATATACTTACGCAGAGCTTCATCTGAAACTGTTTCTGCACGTTTGATTGCCTCACTTCTCAAATAATACAAAGTTTTTACACCCTGTTTCCAAGCCATCATGTGTATAGCATGAAGTTCTTGTTTTGACACGTTTGCTGGAAAGAATACATTTAGAGACTGACTCTGACATATTTCTTTCTGTCTATCTGCAGCAAACTCAATTACCCACTTTTGATCAATCTCTACTGCCGTTTTGAATACGTCTTTTGTGTAGTCATCTAAAAACTCTAAGTGTTGAACCGATCCATTATTCGTGATAATGCTTTTCCACACTTCGTCGTTATCCATGTCGATGTCTCGCAAGCAGTCTTCCAAGTACTCGTTCTTAAGAAGGCTTGAACCGCTTTTTGTTTTTTGAGTGAATGCATTAGCTCTGTAAGGCTCAATACTAGGGCTTGTATTACCGCAAATAATGCTACTACTAGCATTAGGGGCAACAGCAAGAAGATGAGCATTACGAACGCCAAAACCCTGTCCATCAGGACATTCACCCCTTTCTTGCGCGAGTTGTTTTGTTGCACGAACTGCCTCCGATTTAATTCTATTAAACATTCTGTTATTAGCACCTTTGGCAAGTACGCTTTCAAATGGAATGTGTTGTCTCTGAAGGTAAGCATGGAAGCCCATCGCGCCCAAACCTATACTTCTTTCTCTTTGTGCGCTTAACTTTGCTCTATGCAACTCATCAGGCGCGTTATCAATAAAGAATGTAAGAACATTGTCTAACATTCGTACTAGATCAGGGATAAACATATCATCATTTTTCCACTCATCAAACTCTTCCAAGTTTACACTCGATAGACAACATACTGCTGTGCGATCTTCTGTAGTTGGAAGTGTAATCTCGGAGCAAAGATTTGAATGATGTACCTTCAAGCCTAATGCTCTTTGATAGTCTGGCATTGCTTTGTCTACTGTGTCTCCAAACATAATGTAAGGTTCTCCAGTTTCTACACGATTCTGGATAAGTTTTACCCAAAGTGTTTTAGCCGATACTGTTTTTGTTACTTGACCGCTATGTGGGTCAATCAAGTCCCAAGAGTCATCAAACCCTTCTTCTCGTGTCGCACGTTCTATCAACTCCATGAACGCGTCAGAAACAACAACGCCATGATGAAGATTAGTAGACTTTCTGTTAATATCGCCGCCTGTAGGCTTACGAATATCCAAAAACTCTTCAATTTCTGGGTGAGACATTTCCAAATATGCTGCATAACTACCTCGTCTTGTTACTCCTTGTGAAAACGCCAACATTTCAGCGTCTACTACTTTTAGAAAGGGTATTACCCCAGTGCTCTCACTCCCTGCACTAGTCCTAGAACCCACGGAACGGACATCGTTCCAACACCCACCGACACCACCGCCAACAGAAGATAAGAAGGCATTTTCTGTGTAATGGTCAGTGATTCCTCCGCGTGAGTCCTCCACATAATTAAGAAAACAACTAATAGGCATACCACGTTTAGTACCACCATTAGAAAGTATGGGAGTAGAGAACATAAACCACAATTTACTGGCATAATCATATAACCTCTGTGCGTGTTCTTCATCATCTGCAAAAGCTCTAGCAGCTCGTGCAAATGCGTCTTGAGGGGATGTTTCACCCTCTACTAAATATCTATCTTCCAGAGTCTTAATACTAAACTCAGAAAGATACTTATCTCTATTATAACTAAGCTGCATTAGTCAGTCTCTCCTCGATATCAGACAAATTGTCTGCTCCTATTGCTTCATCGCAATATGTTATTAAATCCATCAACTCATAGTTTTGCAATAATGTTTCGCCATTCTGATTTAGCTCTTGGATGTACTTATATTTTCCCTCAAGAGGTATATTATCATAGATAGTCATCGCATCACCATACTCACTAATAAGTTGCTCAGCTCGTTTCGGCCCAATACCGCTGATTCCAGGTACGTTATCGCCTTTATCACCGGTAAGGCACTTGAAAGAAATATATTCTTCTGGGGAGACATTGTAATGCTCGTTCCAGTTGTCTATAGTTACTTCTTTCCTTGTTACATATGAGAAGCGATTTACATTTTCTTGTATTAGTAAATCCCAGTCTCGGTCACTTGATATTAGCCAAATTTCTTCTAGCCCATACTGCTCTTTACGTTTTACAAGGTGGGCAGCAAGATCATCTGCCTCTACACCTTTAAAACGAAGAACTTGATAATCTTCAGCTAATAACTCTAGTGTTTCTTCATATTCCTCAAAGAAGTCAATAAATGCTTGCTTCTCTGCTTCAGTTTGTGTTGCATACTTATCTTTTCGATTCTGTTTGTATTCTGGTAAAATCTCTTTTCTATAACTAGAAGATCCCCAATCTGCGGTAATAATGATGTTGCCACAGTTATAAGAGTTTGCTAATGATTTTACTACTGCTACATAATCGTGTCGAAAATCTGTTCTGCCCTGATGTTTCCAACGAAATGCTAGGTTGAGTGCATCTACTATGAGTGCTGTACCTGCGTTTCCGCCCATTCTTTCTTCAAAATCAAAAGCCACCTATCCACTCCACTTCTTCTCGTAAAAAATCTTCAGCTAGTAGTATATAGCAATCTAAAAATGCTATCCACATATAATCTTCTGTGGTTTCTGGCATTTCTTGCGTAGCTACAAATACCTTAGATCTATCGTATTTAAAAAATAACAAAGGCTTCTGATCTCCGCCTTCTGCCTGTATTACAATCTTTTTCCACCAACGTATAAGATTATTTGTCTTTTTAGCAGTAAATATCTTATCGTTCAATGGTGAATCTTTATAGTTTTTTACTTCGATGCAATAATGGTTTCTCTGATTGGGGACATATAAGTCCCCTTTCAGATACTCCAATGCACCAGAAGCGGGCACTCGCTCAAACTTTAACCCTGTGGCTTCTCGAAGCATATCTCGTACAAGATACTCGCCACGCGCTCCTTTTGCTCTCGAATCTACCATGCTTACTCCAATCTGCTAATGTTTTGTTCTTTCACTACTTCGATCTTTTCTAACAACGGATGAGACCACCCATGTGATACCAAGTAGGTATTTAGATCTTCACGAAGTAGAACTTCTACTAGTCTTTCTTTCCCTGCGTCATCTAATACGCTAATTACTTCATCTAAGAACAATATATTGATTTTGGACTTAGAAATACTACTCATTAGCTTACGAATTGCTAGTAGAGTTGCAGTGTTCACGCGGGCTAATTCACCCGATGAAAGAGCAAGAATGTCAATAACATTGCCTGCATCAGTGATTTGCACATTTAATTTGTCGTTTGATACAATAAATTCGAGTGTAAATCTACCATCAGAGAGTTCAGCCAAATAAACATTAGCCATTTCTTCGAGCTCTCCGACAAGGTTTTCTATCTTGTAAGCAAGTAATCCGTTTGTACTGAAAGACTTCTTCAATATGTCCAGATTTGACTCTAGCTTACGATTTTTTTCTAACTTTTCCGAATATTCTTCAAGTTGTGCAAGAAACTCATCAGTCTGTTCTTGTATCACCTGTATTCGGGTATTTCGACGAGTTATTCGCTCGTTTTCTGCTGAGATTCTTGAAAGCTCTTCTTTTGACTCTCGTAAGCGCCCCTGCACGTCTGACAGCCGACCCTCAAGCTCTTGCTGATCCAGCAAATCCGTCTGTAGGCTTCTGTCGATGCTTCGATACAAATCTTCCCAATCTTTCTTGCTTTGCTGATTCCGTTCATAGTCAGCGTTTTCAGATTTGATGTCGACAATCTGTCGTTGAAGCTCTTTAACTCTTCCTGTAGCTTGTTCATATTTAGCCTCTTCTGCTTCTTTCATAGCTTTTTCAGCAGAGCTGTCAAGCGGCCCACCGCAGGTTGGACAAGTGTCCCGAATATCCCCTAATTGCTTGATAATTCGTTGAGCACCCGTAGCGGTTGCTTTCTGAGATCCCAGTTCTGATTGTAAATCATCGTAAGATCTATACTGTGCTGTCGAGTTGTTTATATCATTGATATTTATGGACTCGAGTTGCTCTTTATAAAAATTATTAGTTTGAATTTTTTTATTTTTTTCCGAAATATTTTCAATTTCTATCGTAAGTGAACGCAAAGTCTTTTCGTCTTTAGATGTATCAATTTCTAAATCTAACAAAGGTAGTATGGATGTATCACTCAATTTATTTTCTTCTAACCATTTTTCAACAGTTGCAAGTTTCCCTGCTATTGTATTAGACGTAGAAGTTACTTCTTTGGAAGCATTTTTAAATAATTCAAATAATTCAACATACTTTTCTAGGTGTAACAGGTCGATAAGAAACTTCTTACGGTTCGCATCTGTAGCAGTCAAAAACTGTAAACTCGCATTTGTGTTTTGATACACTAACTGAGAGAAAGTTTTAAAATCTACACCGATAACTTCCTGTAGAGTCTTATAAGTATTTGTAGCCGTATGACTAGAAATATCTTCTCCATTACACTCTAACTTTACTTTTATACTATTCTTACGATTGATTGTTATTTCGTAACTATCTGTATCTTTTGTGAAGGACAAATAGATACTATAACCATTATTAACATAACGGTTAGGGATGTCTGCTTTTTTGATCCCTTTTGAGTTTTTGTTAAACAACGCCTCTTCTATAATCAAAGGTATGGACGACTTGCCCATACCATTTGTTCCCAGAATTTGGGTTACTGTGTTGTCATCTAATTGTAACTCATTACCAGAACCATAACTAAAGCAGTTATCCCATCTCAACGTTTGTAGTGTAATCATTGTATGTGCCTATTATGTCTGGTATTTTATCAGGATTAATCTCAAGTATATAAGTCAGGTACTCTGATAGCTCTTCTTGTATGGACATTTCTTTATCCATAATGAGCGTAGCCTCTGACTTTCGTTTTACTACTTTCTTATCCAACAGCTCTGAGTTTTTTACTGTTGCAAGGTCTTGTATATCGCCTTCTATCTCATAGATAGTATGATCGTAGTCTGTAGGTATCATTTCATCTTCTGTTGCTACTGTTTTACGCAATAGCTGAGGAAGTCGAAACTCTTCCCACATCCAATCCCAGTTATTTTCATTAATCAATAGATACCCGGTCTTTACCTTTGTTCTATGAAATGATGTAGTCATGGGACTACCTGGATATACAATATTTCTTTGTGTATTACTGTGACTGTGTAAGTCTCCTGCAAATACTACAGGGAAATCTTCTAGTAAGTCTAGATCGATTTCAGGTTTAACGTGAGGTGGTATCTCTCCTCTGACATGAGTGAACAAGGGCATACTCTTATCAAAATGATCTATAGCACCTTTTCTATGTAAATCAGCGTAGGGCAATATGCCATAACCTAAATCTTGGTCTATGTATGATATATCTACTACATTTATTAGAGGGTTGATGTCCCGCGAGACTTGCTTCAGTTGACTAAAGAAAGTCTTGTTCTTTTTAGTAGCTTCGTGATTTCCATCATAGATAATTGTTGGAATCTTTACTCCCCGAATAAACTTGAAGTAAAGTTCCAACTCTTCCATATTCGGGAGACGATCAAAGAGATCGCCTCCGATTATGTGCATATTACACTCTTTCTCTAACTCATAGATCTGGTCAAAGAACAGTTGATAACGGTTTGTAGCCCACTTGACTGGGACATTTTTCTGACCCAGTTTTATGTGCCAGTCTGCCGTAAAGAGAATCATCCTACATTAAACTCTTCGTCAAGTAATTCATCATCGGCTTCGTTAGCTGCGCCACGAACACGATCAAGAAGCTCTTTCTGAGCGTCAGGAGTAGGACGAGGCATTACATCGTCCATAGATTTAAGATCAGCAATAGTTGCTTTCTCTTCGTCTGTTAAAGCACGAGGTTTGCACTTCAATGCTTGTAATTGATACTCAACATTGTAAGGAAGTGGCCCAGTTTTAACTCGCTTGAAACAAATGTCCCAACCAGTATCAGGATCAGTTGGATCACCTAAATCTTCAGCAGCAGTAATAATCTGCTCCCATAGTTTTTTCTTTAGGTTTACAACTTTTACTTTATCTCCGTCTAAGCACTGAGTTACATAACTCCACCCGCACTTTAGATCAGGATAGTACTCTCGTACCCAGTCTTTTTCTACATTGTTGAATCTTTCAGAGTTTCTATCGAAAGATAGACACTCCATTGGAATGTTTTTATCATTTTCACCTTTAATCCAGTAAACATAGCGAGCAAGAATATCGCCTACTAGACGCATTTTGTTGTCGCCGTCTACATATTGAAAAGTGTCGATTGATGATTTTTGGGCTGCGCCCTTGTGTTGGTTAAATGCAATAGCCATTAGTGTATAGTCTCCAAAGTGACTTCTTCATATATGAATGTTATATTTTGTTCATCCACAATGAGTAGCCTGTTGTCGTTAATTTCATCTAAATCCACAGGACAATGCAGTGAATCTAGTGTAGTTTTGTTTGATGCATAGTATTCTGTCAAGCTCCTCAAAGAAGCAAGCGCATAATACATACATATTTCTTTTTGATCATACTTATAAGAATGGTACAGAAGAAACTCTGGGTGTACCAGAAAAGAGTTACCGCGAAAGTTTTTCTGCGAAAATTTATAAATAGGGTCGTACTTGTTTTTAGGGACAGAACCCCTTATAAGCATTTCCATAATCATATTACAATTATAGATGCTACCAGCCGCCGTATCATAGACCTTCGTCCAATCAAATAAGAGCATATATTATACCGAAGTTTAAGTAAGTTGTCAAGAAATATTTTTTTAAAGGTATTTCATGTTCCAGCCTTGTTTCATATAAAATCCTACCCTATTGGAAGCCTGCTTGCGAGCAGTATTGCCTTTGAGGTGAATATCAATGATGACTGGATCAATCTTACCTTCTTTTTTACGAATTACCCTGCCCACTAGCTGCGTGAGTAAAGGCTCGTTATTCACTGGTGTGCCTAAAATGAGGCAACTTAGGCTATCTACTGATATACCTTCTGAGAAAATTGCTTGAGTTCCGTAGAGAACTTCTTTGTCCCCGTAGAGAATCTCATCTACAAGTTTTTCTCGATCTTCATGCTCCACTTCACCAGTTACACAAATTGCTTTGTCTCCAGTGAGTTCGGCACATCTTTTCAAAAAGCTAACACGATCACTTACTACTAGCACTTTATGCCCTCTTGCGGCGTAGGCCGCGGCAAGCATACTGATTGTATGTTGATACTCTTCATCAGTAGCTAGTTTTGTTACTCTATTAGCCCAGGGTATCCTTGCTCCATCCATGAAACGAATCTCTGAGGGAACAATATGTACTGTAGGGGTCATATAGTTTTCTTTGGGTGGCTTGAAAAGAGTATTACCAAAGTAATCTCTAAACACAACGTGCTTTCCATCCTTTCTTTCTATAGTTCCCGATAGACCTATCTTATATCTACAGTAATTTGTATCTAAAAGTTTACTAAAGGTAGGACTACTAACATGATGCATCTCATCAAGTATGATAGTGCCAAACTCTTTACGAATCTTCTCGATGTTTCGGTACAAAGTCTGAGTATTCCCAATCACAATAGGAGTGTCAATTTCAAATCTCCCACTGCCTATGATGCCTGGTTCAAAACCATAGACTTTTTTTACTTCTTTTGCCCACTGATTACGCAGAGGGACAGTATGGGTAATAACAAGAGTTTTCTGACCTAACTTGCCTGCGATTGCAAGACCTGTAAAAGTCTTACCCCAGCTTACCCATGCGTTGATTATACTATTGTCTTTGATCTCATCATAAACCGCCTTTTGGCTTGGTCGAAGATCAAACTTAAACTCAGGAAATTCCACTGGCTTCTCAATACGCTTATCGACTATTTCGTAGTGATCTGGTATCAAATCCGTACGTCCGATAGGTAATGACACTAACCCGTTACGAATGATGCCCATGTTTTTGATGACTTGGGGTGGATCATGTGGGTTGTGCGAAGGAATCGTATAGGTAAGCTCTTTATCGATTTGCTCTTGCAATCGATCATCGCATTCCATGTAGATTCTGTGGCTTATGACTGCTTTCATAGTTCAAGTTCGTTTTTAGCAATAATATAAGTTTTGACAAACTCGGATCGCACAATGTCTTCGACCTCATACTCAATAAAGTCAAAAAGACCCATACGTTTCAATACCTGAAAGAAATCTCGTATTCCGTTGCCTTTCAAGTCTGCTTGTCGGAAATCTCCACAGAAAATAACTCTTGTATTCTCACCCATGCGAGTGATAATAGAGTCAAGCTCATGAAAAGACATATTCTGACACTCATCAATTAAGATTACAGCGTCTCGTAGAGTGATACCCCGAATGAACGAAGTAGTCATAAATTCTACTAAATTTTTCTGTTTTAGAATTTCATAAGCATCGCCACGACCAAATAAATCATTGGCAATATCCTTATAAGGCTCTTCATAAACAGATGCTTTTTCTTTCTCAGTTCCTGGCAAAAATCCAATGTCTCGCGTAGGAACTGCACTTCGTATAATTACTAGCTTTTGATACTCTCCTTTTGTCATATCATCAAACGCTAGATATGATGATATAAAAGTCTTACCTGTACCTGCAAGTCCATGCAATACGAGGTTTTTAGTTGATTCAAATGCTTTGAGTTGGTTGCGTGTTAAAGGTTCAATCTCTCGTAGGTCAAAGTTCACACCCGCAAGAGTCTTTCTGCGTTTAGCCATATTATACTTTTCGCCTTGTGTCTTTGAGTTGCTCGTCTGAGTACTCATAAAGCATCCACGGAAGTCCATGTAGATGCAGGATTCCTGCCCAAGATTTACCATCTTCGGGAGGTCGTGGTACAGTGAAAGGTGCATTGTGTCCTTTCACCCATATAAGTGTAGCGATTTGTTTACGCTCCACTCTTTTAATCTTCATATATTTAAGAGGTACTAGCTTGGTCTTTTCGTAGATAAAAGGTTTACCTGTAAAGTCTACAAAATAAGGTGTAGACTGTTTCATCAAACCATTGGGTGCTGCTACTGACTTTTTGAGTTCATACTTATTCTTGAGAGGACTCTGCATACGCCTAGCCCCCATATTTACACCCATCTGGTTTCTGTCATCTACAACCTGCCCGTCACAGAAGAATACGCCGTCTACTATTTCCCAATTTCCTGAGTCCATCAAGAAAGCTGGGAAAGTAATTTTTGTAAAATCTCTAAATGTGATTACCATACATCTTCTCGAACTTACCGCCTGAATAATCTTCGTGAACAATCTCGAAGTCGCAACCTACAGGAGCACCAGGTATAGCTATGCCTCTGTCCATTTGTATAAACTCTGCCAGTTTCTCCATATACTCTTCTACTTCACCTTCTGGTACTTCTGCTAGAATTGAATCGTGTACAAGTGCAAAGATACGAGCCTTTTTATTGTTGGCTTTGATCCATGCGTTCATATCAATAGCACCTAAGAGGTTAATATCAGAAGCAGCAGACTGCACCAGAAAATTAAGACCAGACCGAATGCTATGACTCTGGATGCCTTTGTCTGTCGATGCGACATTTGGTAATCTCCTTTTTCTTCCGAAGAAGCTGTAAATGAATCCATTTTGTTTAATGAACATTTGGTTATCGGTAATCCACTGTTTTAGTCTATGGAAAGCGTTGAAGTATTCGTCAATAACGTCTTGAGCATCTGCCTTACTAAAAGGTTTACCACTGTCTTTGGTAACTTGCTCACTAATCTTAGCCGCGCCTGCTCCGTACATAATACCGAAAGTAACAGCCTTTGCCGCCTGACGTTGTGTACTAAACTTCTCAGCTACTTCTTCAACAGGGCAAGGTAGTCTAAACACTTTCTTCGCAATAGAACTATGAAAGTTACCACCAGACTTGAATACATCCATCAAGGCATTATCTTTTGCAAGCACAGCGGCAACATATACCTCTGCTGTTGTCAAATCCATTGCAACGATTTTGTTGCCTGGAGCTGCCTTAATACAACCTTTTACAATAGGGTTATCCCTAGGTAGTTGTTGCATATTAAGTTTGCCACTTGAGCTAAGCCTACCACTAGTAGTACCATGCAAGTTGAAACCTGTACGCAATCTGCTATCGCGATCCAACTGCGGTAAGATTTTGTCCAAATAAGTATTCTTAATCTTGGACTTTTGTCTAATATTGAGAATGAGACCTGGGATGTGGGATTGCTGACCGAGTGCCTCAAGAACCTCCGCATCTGTTGAATGTGCTCCAGTGCCAGTCTTTTTGCCAGTAGGATTGAGACCAACGTAGTCGAACAACAAGCTACGAAGCTGAACAGTAGAATTAGGGTTGAAATCTTTTCCATTGATTTCCTCAAATTTACTAATAGCGGGATCTTTATATAACTCTACTACTGCTTCGTCAATCTGCTCTTGCATAAGAGACTGAGACTTGAGTAATCTTAGTTTATCAAAAGGAACGCCATTGTCCTGGATGTCCGTTAAGAAACGGCAACCTGGGATTAGTATCTCGTCATACACTTTAGCGAGACGTTTATTTTGCTTTATCTTTATGAACTTCTCATAAAGAAGATATGTGACAGCGGCGTCCATACCTGCGTATAGCTTCATAATGTCAAAAGGAATATCCCCCCAACTAAATTCGTTTTTGAGAATGCCATGTTCTTTACGATACTGGTCTATCCAATCGTACATAGGCTTCTCGTAATCCCCGTACTTTGTAAACTTGATAGCCAACTGCTTCAAGCCATGAGTACCAGGATTCTCATCAATCAAGTAGTGTAGTAACATTGTATCCTCAAAGCGAGGAAACTCAAAGTTGAAATGGTACTCAAAGAAAGCCAAGTCAAACTTTGCGTTATGAAATACTACTATCTTCTTGTTAAATAACTCTTGTAGTAGGCGCTCAGACTCTTCATCTAAGCACTCTGTATCAATGTATGCACCACGATCTTGTTCGTAAGATAGAGACAAGCCAAGCATATGCCCATCGCGTGGGTATAGTCCTGTAGTCTCGGAGTCAAGTGCAATATAAGGGCTAGGAGCGTCTATAGCTGCCTGAAAGAAAGCGTTGGCTTCCTCTGTATCTTGAATACCCCAAGCGTTGTACTCGGTAATAACCGTATCTTCGATTTCGCCTTTGATATACCCAATGATACTTGCTTTTGAATCTTCCCATGTTTTTCTAGCCTCTGGTTTAAATGCCAACATAGCAGGGTTGATTACAGGCAAGAACTTCTCTTCTACTTTCTTGCCAGAATATTCTGTAACTGAGTTGATGGGGGTGAAGTATTTAAGTGCATCACTTCCCACTAGAATTACCCAGTCGTAATCGTCTGTATTGATCTCGATATCGCAATCTCGTTTCAATACTTTTTTGAGAGTTGGATCGGAGCAAAGCTGATATTGATCAAACTCAAATGCGTCATCGAACTCTCTTTTAAAATTTGTTTTACTTGGTTTAGTTTCTACTAATGCAACTTTAGGCATATAATTTACTCTTTAGTTTTTGAACTGTTTGTAAGGGTAAAGCCCCAGGATCTCTGTCCTGTAGCTTCACATTTCTACTAGCCAAGCCTACTCGCTCAGCCATATCTTGTACTATTTGTGAGGCATTTTGTCCTGCCTCATCTCCATCAAAAAAGACAATAATCTCTTCAACGCCTTGTATTGAAAGCATCTTGAGTTTATCTTCATTGATATTCTTTGTTCCGAAACAACAAACTGCATTGTCTAATCCTTTGTCATGCAAGTTTATCATATCATAGATACCTTCTACTAGTATAACAGAGCCTTGTATCGGCTCTACTACAGGGAACAGAGGCATCTTCGCACCCGCAGGCGAGATCATGTACTTAGGTGTACCGCCTGTCGTATGTCTGCCATTGAAGGCTACGATACGACCAGATATATCTCGTACTGGGAATACTATCCTACCAATATGGTCAGGATCGTGGTGTTGAAACGCCTCAAACTTCTTGTAGGTTTCTGGTTTGATATCTCTCCAGTTTCCTAAGTAGGGCGTAAGATTTCGAGGAAAAGACAAACCAACACTCTCAGACCTCTTTTGTCGAATAGTCTTTTTTAGTAGTTCTCGTCTTAATTGTAGTTGGTTCGCCTTTTCGCCGAAATGCGTAAAAATATTTCCTTTATGCCCACAGGAAAAACACTGAAATATGCCAGTAATACGATCAATTCGCATACTAGGATTTCTGTCATCATGGTCTGGATTTAGACACCTTACGAGTGCGTCTGCTCCTTTGGGTATAAAATAAACATCTTTACTCTTTAATAGTTCTTCTACTGTCATAATAGTCTAGAGTCTCCGTAAGGGGTATGTAGAAATAAAGCTAAAGACACTTCTTCTGTACGCTCTGCTTCTTTGTGCATTGTCATAATTTTTTCCCTATGATTATTTACCCAGTTTTGAAACTCTGTAACTTTTATTTTCCAGGGTGCAACTGGAGTAACAAGTAGCAGCTCTTTTGGTCTTATTTGTACCATAAACCCTACTCTTTCAGGTAGATAGTCTTTAGATAAATCTGAATAAATGTAGTAACATTTAAACTCCCTACATCCCCAAGGTCTATCTTTGTATATAGTACATCTGTTGGTTTTTTTAGATAATAACGAGCATCCTTCTAATGTGACTGTAATATCGTATAAAGGTATTAACTTCTCTTCATCAGTTAGATATATTTCATCTGTACTTCTACAACACGCACTACAATCTTCACATTTATCTATTTGCTGTATCAACGTCCAATATCCTTCACATTTTCACTACTGATTACTTGGTATGCACCTTTGTTGTAGGCAGGTGCTACTGTAAATGAAGCATTCTCCGCATAACTGCGATCAGGAGCTTCGCAAGTACCTACACCATCGTCCGCAGATCTATAATGAACTGTCTCTCTACGATAGGTGTTGGCAACCTCTAAGGGTTCAAACTTAGGTGTATAGCTTTTAGACTTTGGTAAAGGCTTGCGCTTTCTACCAGAAGCTGTATGTCGTAAACTGCCGAATGTAAGTGCCATTTGCTTCTCCTTCTTGAAAATGTCCGTATATTATACGCCATATCACATGAGAAGTCAAGAACTATTTTTAAATATCATCAATCTCTTCCCCGGTTTTATGGGAAGAATCTTCACGCTCTTTAGGAGTCATAGCAGATGCAGGGCCAATCTTTAGGCTATCCCAATCTACTTCTGATGTAAATGATTTCATAGATGCAGACCGCATTTTGACACAGTTGAGTGTGATACACGCATCTTCGTGATCCCAGGTTTCTAGTGTATACGCGGCGTCTGCCGCATCAAGGATACCTTTCGCGAAACGTGCTTCACCACTCGCATCTGTCTGATACGGTGAAAAGACGGGTACTTCGTATTCTTGCGCCATAGACTTCAATGCTTTACTTACTTCAATCTGCTCTGTCCAATCATACTGACCACCTCTTGATGGTAGACTCGACCGCTTTACCTGATTAATATAGTCAACAATAATGACACCAACATCCATCTGCTTAACTTTTTTGTCAAGCTCCGAACGAATCTTGGAGAGAGTCAACCCCGCATCGTACACTACATCCAACTGCTGAGTCGGGAGAAGCTCGCAGTTGTTCTTGAGTACGTTGTGGAGTCGACTAAAGTCACGATGTTCTCTATACTCCTTCAAGCGGTCTTGTCCATCAACATATCGGTTAGCCCACCAACCGGCAACCTTCTCCCACTCAGTAATATTCAAATTCTGAGAACGTAAACGAGCGAAAGGGATACCAGTTGCGATTGAGCAACATCGTTGAAGGATAGATCGGCTGTCCATCTCAATAGTGAAATAAACAGCCGACTTACCACTGTTGTAAACATTGTTGGCAATGTTCGCACAAATAACAGATTTACCAGCACCTCTGCGACCACCCACCATGATTAAATCACGAGGCGAGAACTGAATCTCATGGTCGTACTCCTCGTTAAGTCCGAGGCTGATGTACTTGGCTAAATCTTCTTCTGGCTCGAACAGGTCAATACGTTGCATACTTTCCTGTGGATCTTCAAGATCAACTTTATCTTCAACGTCTAAGACGATCTGATGTAGATGGTTTACTGACTCTTGTGCATCCTCGAACGCAACAGAGTTCTCAACATAATCTTCAAGCGAGTTCAGAATTTCTTTTTGTGTGTATTCGTTCTTCAGATACTGAAGAAGCATATCAGGGTCGGCATCGACCTCAACAGCTTCAATCGCAAAAAGTTTTTCACGAGTACCTGAATCACGAATCTCAAATTTCAGATCTTCAACTGTGGGCATTTTATGGAACTGCTCGCAGTGTTTATCAATAATCTTGTGTAGACTATGATACTCTGCAGGCAAATAATGCTTGTGCGTAACACTCCAGGTCTGAAAGTCCTGTAGCTCAAGCACTTGCTTTATCAATGCTGATGCAATGTTCAAATAAAATTCCCCCGAATTTAAAGATATGGGTAGACCCCGTAGAGCCTACCCGAAAGATACTAAGTTAGATTAAGCAGATGCTTTTTCTTTCTTAGCTGCGCCATCATAGTCAGAAGCAGTTAAGCCACGACGAGTTAGCATAGTCTTAACGCCACGAGCAGTTTTACCAATCGCTTCTGCGATAGCTTCAACAGTCATGTCGCCGACTGAAAGGTTAGCCAAAGGATCTTCTTTAGAAGCGCCTTTAGTTACTTCTTGCTTAGGAATAGCGTTGATGTCGCCAGAACGAAGTAGGCTTAGAGCTTTACCACGAACTGAGTTTACAGAGCGACCTAGAGCTTCAGCGATAGCTTCTACGAAAGCACCGTCGTTTACCAACTGTACAAAAGTAGCTTCTTCATCTGGGCTGTAAGTACGTACTGCTTCAACTTTAGGAGCAGGTTTAACGTGATCCGTTAGTTCCATAGACAAGATTTTACCTTGAATAGACTTAGGAGAGAATGCGCCATCTTCGAAAAGACCTGCGATTTCTGCATAAGTATATTGACCGCTGTTGTCAGCAACAAAAGAGGCTAGAGTAGCTTCTTGAGCGTCTGTAAACGCACGGCTTGCTGATGCTGAAGCTAGTTCAACATCAAAACCCATTTTACGTAGTTTGCTAGAAACTGAACGGGTTGAAGTTTCAAGCTGGTCTGCTGCTTCTGCAACAGTTGCTTGGCTCACAGGTGATTCATCACCTACGAAATTTGTAAGAGAGCTAGTACGCTCATCTGTCCACTTAGGAAGTGCCATATTTTATTCTCCAATAAAATCTAATAAATTAGTTATGATTTCTACGCCAGATTCTCTGGCTTTCTTAGTTTTAGCGGACTCGACTCCGCTTTCGTTGACCAATATTGTAACATCCTTTGTCAAACTAGATTTGGTTACATATCCGAGTTCTTGTAGTTTAGCATTTGCCTCTGCTTTAGTTTTAAAACTACTCAGTTTACCACTAATACATACAGTGCCTTTCGCTACTTCGACAACTCTAGGGCTGTCAAACTGAAAGTCAAAAGGTAAAAGACTAACATAATAAAACTCGTCCTCAATCCATGAGGTAAGATTACTACTCGCTTTATCGCCAAGACCAGCCTTACGGCACAAATCATAGTCTATTTCTTCAATGTCTTTGCAGACTCTCGATAGCTTTTCCGCGGCACTTTTGCCGATAAGCGGTATGCTGAATGCAGGTAGTAACACATTCAGGGGTGCAGAGCGAGATCTCTGTAGTTCATCAATCAACTTTACAGCTAGACGATCAGAGGATAACGCGACCGAGGCCTGTTCGTAAGTCAATTCATAAAGCTCCTCTAGGGAGACAATGTCGAGCTTACGAATGGTTGCCGGGCCGAGTCCTTTAATCTTGAGGGTCTTGGCAAAGTGCTCAATTAGCTTCAGAGATTTCTCTCCGCATTGGGGGTTTCTACAATACAGAAGATGATTGACTTCTTCGAGAACCGAGTTGCAACTAGGGCAAACTGTGGGTGCTTCGATGAATGTCATGGTCTCTCCTCTGAAATTGAAATAGTATTATACGGAAATTTAAGGTTTCTGTCAAGAATTATTTTTCCACAGGTCACGAAGGATTAATCCGTCTGACAATGCGAGGTATAATCTCACCAGAACGTATAACTTCTACTCGACATCCGATCTCCAGATCTAGGTCGCGTATGTACTCAATGTTGTGCAATGTGGCTCTAGACACTGTCGCTCCGCCTATCTCAATAGGATCAAGAATCGCTACTGGACTGACTACGCCACTTTTGCCTAGCTGCCACACCACATCTAAGAGAGTTGTTTCCACACCCTGCTTCTGCTCTTTGAGAGCAAATGCACCTCGTGGGTGATTAGAGGTATGACCCAATTCCTCAAACTTGAAGTTATCTCGTAGACGATATACTATACCATCTGTGGGATAGCCGGTACAGTCAAAAGAAAGAGCTGTCTTGAACCCCATGCGTTCCAACCCCTCAAGAGTTGCATCATAGTTTCGATTGACAACTTTCTCCTGACCATACGCTACAAACTGCAAGTCTGAGAAACGCTCGGCAAACTCTGCAGGATCTTTCAAATTGAGAGACCCCGCAGCGTAGTTACGAGCGTTAGGAATAGAGTCTGGAGCAACTACTTCACCAGTGATCTGAACCATAGCAGTCATACTGATCTGGTTAGGTACTAGCAAACGCATCTTATCAGTGATGTCTCTGCCCTGTATGCCATCGCCTCTCGTAAGAGCCAACTGGAGTAAACCCTCAACATACAACAGCGAAACAGCCGCCCCGTCAAGTTTAGGAGTTTCGATACACTCATCTACCGCCAAAGGAGCATTGTCAAGATCAAAACACTTCTTGAGAGAATACATACGATAGACATGAGGTATCGCATCAGTTACTTGGTAACCGACCCGATTGTATTGATGCTTATCTGCCAAGAGATCAAACTCCTCATCTGAAACGATGGGCGACCCCTCATAGTATGCTTCACACGCTCTGTCTAAAAATTCTTTCACTTATGGTTCTCCTAAAATTGAAATACTATTATACGGGATTTCAGGAAACCTGTCAAGAAGTATTTTAAATATCGTGCCAGTGTTTCCTTATATAATGTAGGTGACTTAAACTATCAGGTTTTGGATTTCCGTTGCAGTCAATGATTTTAATATTTTTAGGAAGCTCTCTAGGTATTTCAAGAGTGTTTCCTTTGATAGAAGATAACTCAAACTTGAAAGATTGTTTAGATGAGGGAAACTCCTTATTCATCCATAATATATCTTTGGACTGATTAGTCTGTGCTAGATATCTACCTGTCCAGACTTGATCTCCGCCAAAGTAGTTTTCTAACTCTTTATAGTTACTTTTCCACTCTTCGTAGACATCTGACATAGATCCTGTTTTAAAAACCATAAAAGACGAATTATAATCGTTTTCTAGCCAGCTGATCGCGTCTTTGAAAGAAGAGGTTTTTTTACCTTTCTCAATCGCATACAGTATTTCTTTATCAAAATTATCTATCAAAACCATGTCTAGGTCAAGATAAATATTCCAACCCTCTGGGATTAGATCCTCACTATAACAAAACATTTTATTCCACCATCCCTCTGTTTTAAAGGGAGGCTCTAATGGTATAGCTATGCTTGATATTTGTTTTGGTCGATCTGTTATACAATAGGCTGTAACATCTAACTCAGTTAATTGATTAAATCTGGTTACTAGCTTGCGAGCATACTCTATTGGGTATACACCTGTGCAAACTGTAAGTAAATTTATTTTCATTTATATAGGTCTTGGATTAAGTCTCCAAAAACCTCCTCAATAAGTTGTTTTGACTCTGCAAGGGATAATATCTCTACTAGACCTGCAAACAGTTCTCTTGAATTTGTAAGATCAAGGGGCATAGCCACACCCTCTGGTGTAGGCTTCCACTCTTCATTGAAGTCCAAGTAATACTTACGCAAATGTATGTACTCAATATCTCGAAAAGTATTGATAGTGAGTCGTACTTGCTGCTCTTTTACTTGGTCGTAATGTATAACTCGAGAGTACGCTTCAGGTGCTTGATGCAGCTCCATTACCTTCTACCTTCGTTCTTTAGAACTGACGATAGTGGAACTACACTCGACACATTAGAAGGGCGTAACAGACGATAAGAATCCGTATCCCAGCAAAAAAATAAAAGTGTATCCTCTGATTCTTTTGCTCTATTCTTTTTCTTCTGTATGTAAGGTGTAGAAAAGTCTAGGGTACAAACATTATATTTTAATTTTCTTGATTGTTCACTACGATAAGTAATGATTGCGTCCCCATACTCATGTACGAGGTTAGCTAGTTCTTGCTTTTTCACTTTAGCTCCTTTGTAGTAATTCAGCAATAATTATTGTGACGTTACATACTGTTTGGTGCTTTTCGTGAATACAAAAACACCCCACTAGCCGAAGCTAGTAGGGTCGGTATTTTAGCCTTCGTTAATCGCAGTGATTACTTTGGTGAAATACTGTGATGCTTTACCAGTCAACTTGCTGATGATTTCCTCATCGACTTCTTGACCTGCATCACCAAGTGCGGCGATAAGTGCTTCTGCAGCTGCTGCTTTAGATACTCTTGTGCCTCCACCTGTAGAACCGCCACTAGATTTAGTAGCAGGTGTTTTCTTAACATAAACGCCAGCTTTGGTTAAGATCATGCGAACACCATTAGGTGATTCGTCTAGTTCTTCTGCAATATCTTTTACAATCTCCATACTGGTCTCTGGAGTTGGTTCTGCTTCTTCATACATTGATACTGCTTGTGCTTTTTTATCGTCGTCCCACGCCATTTTGCGCTTCCTCTTGTTAGGTTGTTTATATCCTGGGCAAGTACCCAGAGCTTTAAGTTGTGAAAGGTAGAATCGTTCCGACATTGGTTATTCCCCTAAATTTGAAATGATATTATACGGCAATTTAAGGACTTCTGTCAAGAAGTATTTTTTATAACCTGTCAATTCTTACCCCATATTGTTTCAAATGTTCTAGCTTACATAACTCATACGCAGGAACGTATGCAGAGAAACCACCTGCTGTTACGTTTGAAAAGAAAGTATCATCACTATCAACCTTCTGTTTAATATATACTGCATATACAGGACACCCATACTTACTTTCATAATCAGTATTTCCTAGACCTTTCTTGCTTGCAACATACTCTGGAGTAAGCCGTGCGTGTACTTCTACCGCGCCATGATACGACGCCGACCACGCAACCTCCCCTTCCGCATAGTCATCTGACATGAGAGCATCCGGATAATAGTGCGACCCAAGTTTTTCTTCTTTATTTGCAGGACGCTGGGGTACGCCGACCTTTTCGAGTAATGCTCGAACAAAGGAAGGTGATCTGAAAAGGGACTTAGAAATCTCTGAAATCGTCCCGCCTTGCAGGTAGCTCTCGCAAGCCTCCGCAATTTCAGCTTGAGACGCGGGTCTACCCCGTAGCTTTTTCTTGCGTTGTGCAGTGTATGCCTTCTTTTCATGATACTCCTCAATAATCTTATTTAGCCTAGTAGTATTGTAGGCTATGTTTAGAATATCACACGCTTCCTTTTTGGTTATAGGTTTCTGAGAAGAACTGGGGTTTAGAAGCCCGATCACCTTCTCGATGTTTTGAGTCGATAAGTTCTCGTAGTCCTTCTTCTTTACTATCTTTCGTGCCATATTCTAACTCCAATAATAATTCGCAATAATGTATAATTTTCTTTATGTCCTCTGCACCATTTTTAGCTTTGTGCCGAGTCGCATACTTGATAATGTTTCCTTCGATGTATCCTAAACCATTTGCGTGTATATACTCTAATGGTTGTATAGGCAGATCGTAATGCGATCCACCTTCTTGCCGACTTAACGGTGTGCTTTCTTCGTGATCTTCTGCTACCCACACTGGTAATTCTCCACTTGCTGCTGTATTTTTCATTATAAGACATAATCTTTCACCAAACCGCTTAATAAAGTAAAAGCCATCACTGAATTAAGAAGTATTAGTGCCTTGTCCTTCCATGCGAAGGATACGATTAACCAAAGGCTTGTGCCTAAAAAACTGAAGATAAGATCATATACATGATACTCATCTCCAGAAGCTCTAAGAGTAACAGCTATAATTATTACTATAGAAGCTACCCACTTGATTACATTTATCACTTAGCTGTAATCCGTTTCTCGTAGTCTGCATAGTCATCGCTCCACCAGGGTGGTCTTTCTCGATACTTCCACTCTGCAAACGTACCCTTGTCGAGGTGATAGTAATCACGATACGACTGGATTGGATTGTCATAGTCTTTCAACTCGTCAGGCATGGCAAGACCGAAAGTAGTGAAGCCCTTACGGGGCATATTCACTGGCTCAGGTAGTTTGTTTACTACTTGTGCAATCGACTTGTGATCTTTACCATAGCGATAACGATATTCTTCGTTCAAGGCATTACCATAACAGTGAGTCCACTCAAAGTTATCTAGCGAAGAACGCACCCAGATTGTGCAAGGGTGGTTGTACATCATCGGTAGATACGGAGTGAGTGGTCGCTCTTCTGGTGGAAGATGCTTGATCTCTTTCTTCAAGGCATTCAAATGATCACGCTCATCTTTCTCAAGTGCGCGAGGTATAAAGCCTAGATGTTTATCGACCCAGATCGCTGTGCAGAGTAGCTGTGCTACTTCGAGAGGCATCTTGACAATGTGCTTGTCAACATGATACTCGGCACATTTGTCGAGATCTTTGTCAAGGTAAAATAAATTCAATGCTATTCTCCGTAAATTTAGACAACTATTATACTAAACTGCGAGGAAATTGTCAAGAACTATTTGAACTGTAGCTTGGGAGGCTTTTGAACCTTTTTTCCGTCTCGTACTTCCCAATGTAACTGATTGCCATACTCTTCGTAATACTGCATTGGTCTTCCATTTACATCATTATCTGTGCAGTATATGGTTTTGAAGGCAACCTCTGCCATTTGAAACCATACCTGGGCACATTTTAAACCTTCGTCTTTATCATACCAATCAAAGAAGGGATTCCATACAGGAGTTTTAAATCTTAGGCATTTGACTACTGTTTTTGCTCTTTGTTTCTTAGGAAGTTCTAAAGCGCAACGAAGTCTTTGGCTACCACAAATAGGATACCACTTGTCTGTGAATAAGAAAGGATTAGCAAACCCCTCCTCTTGAATACTTTTTAATAGGGGTTCATTTAAAGTAATATCTTTAACTTTTTTATTGATGGGTTGTTGTAGAATCCAATCAAGGTTTCTATAGTACCATTGATGGGCGGGCCATGCATCTATACATTGTTCTGCTTTGTGAGCAGGGAGTCTAGCGAATAACGCCATTCTTAATTTCCTTCTGTTTGTACACCAATCGCACCTGCAGGTTCGTCATTGATGGTTACGTTTCTATAATATACAACCACTTCTCCTAGCTGGTTGATGTATCTTTTTAGTTCTTGCGTATTATAAGACATCAACTCATAATCAGCAATACTCATGGCGATAAATACAATATCTCCGCCATGTTGTTTCTTTATATCATCTATAAACTTGTCAAGATAGGTACGCTCTTCGCCTGCTATCTTTGCATCTGATACGACATACCATCGAGGCTCTTTCAACTCGACAGGTCGTGGTAGGGTAGGCTGGATTATATCCAGTTTGATTGGTTTAGTGATGACCTCTACTTCTCTTGGTTGCTGAGAAAGGAGAGAACAGCCACTAATTGTTAAGATTGCTAATGCGCTGAGTATCGGCTTCAATCGCATCGAAAACCTCCTGTGTTCTAGCATTCGCTTTCTTTGTAATAAGTCCAGGCTTTGCACTGGCTAGCTTTGCTAAGTTATGTCTACGAAAGATATCG
>JACLAD010008226.1_pt1 | contig 36159 bp, 50 predicted proteins | sample 8027901 | NCBI WGS metagenome assembly JACLAD01 (sample SAMN15725071, study PRJNA655200) | protist metagenome | isolation source: fluorescence activated cell sorting (FACS) single amplified genomes of... | place: Spain: Blaines Bay Microbial Observatory, Mediterranean Sea | collected 2016-07-05 | reverse complement strand
TTTATTTTGTTGTTATTTCCTAACGACAAGATTTATTGTACCATCAGGTAAATTATAAGTCAACACTATTTTAATTATTTTTTTATTAATTTATAATTAATTTTTTTGGAGCGGAAGATTGGAGTTTAACCAACTTTTGCACAGGGAGGTTCACCTACTACCACCGAGGGTCGACGTTCCTCAACTTGTGGTTGTGCTATATGGATTCTAGTGTCTAACGGTACACTTACATTCCGCATTTTATGGAGTCGGAGAGTGAGACTTGAACTCACAACCTAGGATACTTAGCATAATGCTTTCTCCGACATTATGTATTGGCTGGGGTAGTTGGATTCGAACCAACGCATACATGAGTCAAAGTCATGTGCCTTACCGCTTGGCTATACCCCAATAAAAGAGTTGGTAATAGTTATTTTACCAACTGGTAAAAGAAAAATCAATCATTATTTTTATCTTTTTTTGTCTTTTTAAAATCGTTTTTTAATACGATAATTTAAAGTTTCAATTCCGAAAGTAATTTCCATAATGATAAAAAAACCAATAAAAATAGGATGTAAAAATAGTAAGAAGAAAATAAATGCTATTCTATCTGGAAACCAATTTTCTAGTTCTTTTTTATCTTGTTTGACAATGGCTTCGGCACAATCATATATAATCATACCTAATGAAAAAACTGCACCAATAATTAGATAAATAATAATTAAATCAGTGGTTTCAAAACCATAAATATCTTTTGGAATTTTATTAAAGAAATTTTGAATCATATGCTATCATTCCTTTTCAAATTCAATATAGCAGTCTTCATCAATTTGACTTCTTAAAACGGTTTTAATAAATGTAGCTGTTTGTTTGTCTACCGTTTCTTTTGTTACGTAATCCTTAAAATTTTCATCTTTGTGGGATTTTAAGACAACGTGATACATCTCCATTTTTAAAACCTCTCTAACTTTGTAATTTATTTCAACTTATCACCTTTAAAGTATAGAAAAGTAATCAGTTAACTATTAAAAGTACTTATTATAATATAATGGTGTCCCAGAGAAGATTCGAACTTCTTATTCCCTACCGACGTCAAAGAAGGGCTTGTTCTGTCCTATTATTGAACAACTGGGACATAATAAAATATGGATAGGAAAGGATTCGAACCTTTATTCATGTTTCAGAAACCACCTAGCGCTGTTGGTGTGCTGTGCCGTTGAGCCACCTATCCATTCGTCATTTTTTTTACAGAGATTATTGTCATTTTAAAACGTTATAATTGGTTGAAAAGTTCACGTGGTTATTAGTGTTGTGTGAACTGATAAAATTATATTAACATCTATTTTTTAAAGCGCAAATTTAATTTTGGAAATAATTGTCGGTCTGCTTTTTTTTAATTATTTTAAATTAAGTAGATTAAAATACTTTGTTATTTTATATACTTGGTTTAACCTAATCATTGCATAGACTAGTAATGAAAGTAAGAGAATTGTGTGAATGATGTATATGATTACAAAATTAATATCATAGTTCGTAATAAATAGTACAGACATAAAGCAAGATACAGCACTCATAAATACAAATTGGCGAAAGAATCCTCTAAGACCTAAGTATGAAAAAACAACAGCTAAAGTTATAGCATATATTACACCTATCATACCAGAGAAGAATACTGGTACATTTTTTGGTTCAACTATACTAAGTAACCAATTGGGTTGAGAATATGTTATATCACTTAAAATAGTTGGAAATAAGAAACTGTTTATCATAACCATTAAAATAGCTAGTGCTTGGATAGGATATACTTCTCTTAATGTATAATCTTTATACTTTACCTTTGGATGAATATCTTCAATTGTTTTTTCAATTAACTCTAAATCATTATCCATACCTTTTTTGATTCTTTTAACATCCCATTCAAGTACTATTTTATTTTTCTTTTTTACTAAAATCTTCAACATAGATTTATTTGTAAAAGTGATATCCACATATACACCTTTTTCTTCTTCATAAATATCCGCTGTCTTAAAAACAAAATGCTTTGTATCTAGTGATTTGACTTTATCTACAATGTTTTCGTATTTCTCAATATTTTTAATTGACAATGAACATACTCCTACCTATATTAAGATGATTTTGAAGCAATTTAATATATGTAAAAGAATTACCGCTATAACTAGTCGGTAATTCCATTTTCTTTCCGCTTTTCTTTTAGTTGTTTAGAGAAGATATCATAGTCTTCTCCTTTTAATTCAGAAGATAGAATGATATTTACTTGTTCCCAAGTTAACTCTTTTGTTTCCTCAAAGAAGGATTGTAATAGTTCTGCTTTTACTTTTTGCGACTTTTGGATTTGATACATAAATAATGCAGTCATTCCAACTGTAAAAAGAAACAGAGCAATAATGATAATTAATAATATTTTCAATGCGCTAATCCTTTTTATAGATTGTTCTCTTGAATATATTCATCAAGAAACTTTTCAAATCTATCATCTTCTAAACTAAATAAGTCAATAACGGTAATTGGGTGTGTAAAATGTTTGTCTACTTTTTCAAAAACATTTTGTTTTTTATATCCAGGATGTTTCTCTTCAAATTTATGCTCTAAATAAGAAATAAACTGGAAAAATCGTAAATCAGGATAAGCAGTCCAAATTTTCTGTACTTTCTCCATCACAACAGGGATTCTTTTTGGGTCTCTCATAAGGATTACCTCTCTCTAAATAAAATTTTGTCAATCCAATAATGTTTACAAAGGTAAGTTAAATAATTTAGCTACCTCTGTATACACAAATGCACCAGCGATAATAAGAGATATGATAGCAAATATCTCAATAATAGTGGATTTTTTAGTGAAAGATTTTCGGTTTTTATATAAAATATATCCACTTATAAAAATATTTATAACAGATAATAAGATTAACATAATCAAAACTCTTAATCAAAATAGATAATATTATTATATTATAGATGAAGGTATTTAATCAATGGTAATTAAAAAATTTATAAAAAAGACTAGTTAATTGAAAATCAACTAACTAGCCCACATAATAAGACGAATAAATATAATTGTCCATATAACAATATTTAAGCCTAGTAAACCAAAACTGCTATATAAAATACCTTTTGAGAAAGAAGGATTTTTACTTTTGAAGTAAAGTATTGGTGGTAAAGTGTACACCCATTGCCATAAACCAAAAGACAAAAAGTAAAGACTAGTCATAATTGTAGAAGTAGCACTACTAATAACATAGTGCATAAGTAAAAAAATAACGGCTATAAAGCCAGTACTTCCAATAGAATATAAACTACCTAAAATATATTGTTTCTTCATAAAAACTCCTATACGTAGTGCTTGGAGTGTGTTTCACGACATTCACGTACCATTTGGCGAGTTTGCTCTTCAAATTCTTCTTTTGTCATTTCGTTGGAAGATTTAACATTTTTTAAAAGTGTAGATAATTGTTCAATGGCATAATCATAAGCATGAGAAGATGTTTTATCTAATTCTTTCTTTTGCTTTAAATCTTCAATAACGGTTTCTATTTTCTTTTGATACATAGACAAGATAACCACTCCCACTATTTAATCTAAATTTTGTTTTATCATTTTAATTGTTTTATCCATTTTATTTGTTAATTGTAATAATCTACTATTTTTATGTTGACGAGAAGGTAAAGTTCCATAAGGTTTATCCTTCAGGAAAGGACTTCTCTTTTGTTTTTGTTTCATATGAACACCTATCTATATATGTAAAATGTTTTTTTATGACTCATTCATCATACTAGTATTATTTTCTGTTGCACGACTTAATATTTGGGTATAAATATTAATGCTGTTTTCATAGTTATGTGCGTTAAGTTGATTTTCTTCTTTTTTAAGTTCCAAATCTGCAATAATTACTTCTAAATTTTCTTGGTACATAAACACAACAATCACTCCTATAAAATATCATTCTTACACTGTATATTATAAAACGTTATGACATTGAAAAGTCAATATAATTTTGTATTATAAATAAATTTTTCCTTTAAAGGATATTTTATATTGTATAATAACTACTTGAGAGAATTAAGCCATCGCAAAACTTTTTTATTTTCCTTTATTAATTCATTCATTGGACCGTTTCCTTCTAAGTTAACAGTTGTAATTTTTTTTGGTTTGACTGGTTTTTTAGTGTTTAATAGAAGTAATTCTAATTGTTCAATGGCATCATTATATGCATGAGAAGATTCTTTATCTAGTTCTTTTTTCTTTCTCAAATCAGCAATAATGGTTTCTATTTTATTTTTATGTATATGCAAAGGTAAACAACTCCTATTTATTTTCTCTATAAATCTGTTTTTTTTAACCTTTCCTCATATAAATCCTTTTCTAATTGCTTAATAAGATGTTCATACATTGTTTTTGCAATACGACGTGTACCCATTAATTGAGTTTCATCTTTCCATTCATAATAATATGTTTTTAATTTATGTAATGCTTCTTCATTAGCAACTGAACGGTACTTAGCAAATAAATTTGGATGATTAAATATATTATTTTTTAAATCTTCACGATATGTTCTGATTTCAATTTGTTTATAAAGAGTATCAAATTGATGCATAGCTATTCGTCTAGAACCTCGTGGCAGTGTCTTATTGTTAACAGTAAATAAATAATCCTGTAATTGCTTATATTCTTCTGGTGTGCAACGAATTTTGTTTGTCATAATTTGTTCCTCATTTTATTAATAATTCGTAAAATAGGGTCATTTTTGCTAAGAGTGATTTTCTCAATTTTAAAGTCTAATTCTGGAGAGTCCTTTGGTAAATTGCGAAGATACTCTATTCTATTTAAAAATTGTTGTTTGCGTTCTTCTTTAGATAACCTTTTGGATAAATGATTGTTTTCCATCATTCAAATCATTCCCCTTATTTGTTTTTGTTTACTAATTCTTGCAATTCTTCTTTGCTTACATCTTTTAAAGGAAAAGTCTTAATGGATATTTCTCCATCTATCTTACCTTCTCTTAAAAGTTGCAAAACAGTATCTTCATCAATATCCCACTCTTTTGCAAATTCTTTCAACGATAAAGAGTGATTGACTAATTTTTGTTTATCATCATTTTCAATGGCATACTGTACTCCAATAAAGAAAATATGAAATATTAATATGACAAATCCTAATAATATGAAATTTGTCATGCTGACATTACCATATTGAATATCAATCATTAAAATACCAAGACAAAATACAATATTAAAAATCCAAAAAAAGCCGTACTCTTTTCTCCAATCAGTAAATAATTTTTGAATGGTTTCTATAAAAATATTTTGATTAGATGAATTGTCCACTGCAATAAGATGGTCTTTATTTTTTTTATAACGAAGTTCTTCTCTATCTACTGGTTTTGCTTTAACAAATTCTTCTGCTCGTTCTAATAAATAATCTCTATCTACACCAGCAACTTTTTTATTTTCTTTATCCATATCTATCACCTTTCTTAGTTTCCTTAAATATGTTTCTGTATTTAACGATAACGATTTGGGAACATTTGTCGTATAGCTTTTTGTATAACAACACTATTCATAGTTATATGAACACTTTTTTTAAATTCGGGATTCTTTGATTCTTTTGGAAAATGAAACTGATTAGAATCAACATTTTCTTTTTCTAAGATGAGTCTCATTTCTTCGGGTGGCTCTTCTTTACCCCAAACTTTTTTTGACATTTTTAAAGCACTTTCAATACTGTTTTTTTCTAATTCATCTGTAATATAATTGTTTTTCATAATATTAACCCCAAAAGTATATTTTCTACCTTCTACAACGACAATGACAAGAGCATCTGCAACTGGAACCATACATTTGCCTTAAAACTTTTTTTACAACTATGCTATCAGCAGTAATTTTAGTAGTTGGTTTAAATTGTAATTTTTTTTCTTCTTCAGATAAAGGTTTAGTATTTAATATTTCTTTCGCCCTTTTTACGGCATTTTCTAATCTAACTTTTTTTTGTTCTTCAGTCATTGATGGTGCTTTGTAATCTTCACCTAATATTTTTCTAGCTCTTTTAGCTGCATTTTTTAATCGTTCTATTTTTATATCTTCACTATTCATAATATACTCCTTAACAATTATTTGAGTGCAGTTATTACAATTTATTGTTTTTTAAAGAGTCTAAATACATTTGTAATAAAGCCTTTTGTACTAATGGTCCTCTTGATGTAATTTGAAGATTTTTTTTATACTTAATATTTTCTCTTTCCATTGTTTCTGATTCTAGTAACTCTTGTGCCTTTTTTATAAAAGAGTCAGAATCAACTTTAAAGGGATTATGGTTTTCACCTAATAAATCTTTTGATTTTTTTATAACGTATTCTTCATCTACATCATACTTTTTTTCTTGTTCCTTCGTCATAATATTTTCTCCTAAAATAATTTCTTAGAAATTTCTTTTCTTTCTTCTATATTGTATATCCTTTCCGTTTGGATTATATTTCATCTTTTCAGCCATGTTAAGAAAGTAATTTACATCATATTGACTAGCCTTAGATTGATTATGTTTTTTAGGTTGTTCTTCTTTTTGAGTGGAAGACATTTTATCACCTCGTAACTTCATTATATAAAATAAAAATAAAATAATAAATCTTTTATTCTTTTAAAAGTCTTCTAATCACATCAGCCACTTGTTTTGCATCATACTCTGATTGGCTTTTAGTGGTTTTCTTTATAAATAATTTGTCTAAATCACTTTGAGGGTTATTTTTATTATTATCTGGGTTAGAATTGTTATGTTTTGATTTCATACTAAATCTCCTTATATCTATATATCTATTTATTTTATAAAAAAGGAGAGCGTCAGAGTTAATTTTTATATTAATTATTACTCTTTCTTCTCTCCACAATTATATTTACTTTTTATCAATTGCTTGCAATAATACTTTTGCCATTTTTTCTGCTTCTATTTCACATAACTCAAATTCTGGTTCACCAGATACATTAGAAATAAGTTGAATAACGTGTTTACAGTTATGTTGGCAAATTAGAAATTGTGGGTACTGACACTCTTCCCTTTTAATTTTCTTTGCAAAAAATCCACTTTGAAAACCACCGACACTTCCTAAATTACTCATATCATAGTCTCCCTATTATTTAACAGACTTTGCAATTTCAATTAATTGGTCTTTTTGTATTTGTTGCTCTTTTGGAATATCTTTTAATGTTTTTTCACTAGTAAGTTGTAAATAATACATTAAATCATTTTCTTTCCAAGCTAAATGATAATGTAATTCGTCATTATGAGTTAATTCTTCATAGTGTCCTTTTACACCTTCTTTAATGGCGACTTCTTCAGCATTTGTAGAAAAGTACTGATTTTCATCATTTGTAATGGTTAATGATAGTAAATAATTATCATTTAATTGATATTTTACATGAACTTGTTCAGCAGTTGTTTCCGTTAACCTTGTAGAAGTAATAACACTATCTTTACTTAGTAAGGTTGGAAACTTCAACTCTTTACTTAATATATCAAATGACACATTTTGTTTTTCACTATCAGAAAATTCATTTGCTAATGCTAAAACATTTTCTTTTTTCGCTTTTTCTGAACTAGTAAAACGAATAACATTATTATCTTTTTCCCAAATAAAATCATGCCCACCACTTATTTCTTGATAAAACACTTCTGTACCATTTGTTAATGATTCCTTTTTATACGAGTCATTCGCTACATTACCATCATGTACCTTATTCGTAATAGAAACATATAAATCATTTTCACCACTATCATCTAATGGATAATTAGCATCAATGTAAAATTGTTTATCTGGTTCTGCACCTTGTTCAAATAAGTTATATCCCACTGAAAATTGAGCGTAATCTTTATTTAGTTCTTTATTACCTTCTTTAAATTTTATTACTTCTTCAAATAACTTTTCTTCTTGAAAAGAAGTGTTCTCTACTAATAAAGGTTCGGGTTTTTCTTTCACTTCTTTCTCTACATCTTTTTCTTGGCATCCCACTAATAAAGCTGATAACAAGAGTGAACTAACTAGTACTTTCTTATTCATAGCAAAACTCCTTATGTTTAATAAAATATAATATAAATTGTATCACGTAATTTAATAGTTTCAATTAAATTTCCTTATTGAATAATTTGATAAAGATAGATTTATTTATGATACATATATACTAACTAAAATGTGTTTATAATATTTTAGCACGACATAAGAAGATGGTTAATTTTATAGAAATTATTTTTATGTTGAATAAATTTAATTGACTTAAAAACCTTCTAAATTAGAATTGTAACGATGGTCTTTAAATTAAATAAAGTAGGAGGAGGTTCTTAATGAAAGAAACAGAATCAAGCGTTTTAAAGAATTATGATTCTTTAGACGAAATTTACTATAATCAAATAGTAAAGAAAAATAAGATTTTACTCGTTGTTATGATAATCGCAACTATCATTACAAGTATCGGTATTTTATCCAGTATTGGGTGGGATGTTGGTTGGCGTGGATTAGTATCTACTGCTCTTGGTCCATTTATTGTTTTATTTTTATTACAATTTAAAAAGTTTTATAAAGTTATTCCTTACTCTATTATCGTAATAGAAACAATTACAAGTTTATTACCAAATCAACCACCTATGGTACACGCTATGTTTGGTTTGTATATTATGGTAATGGGCGCTCTTTACTTAGATAGAAAGGTTTTCTTAGCAAGTACAGTAGGAGCTTTAATTGCATTTATTAATAGTTATTTCTTTGTTGGAACTGATTTGTTAGGTCCAGCAGCATCTACGGCTATATGGAACTTCCATTTATTTATTTTCTTAATACTAGCAGCTCAACAGTTTAACGCTAGTGCATTATTCAAAGATATTAGTAATATGTATAAAGTAAATCAAGAAATGGTTGAAGAACAAAAGAAATCTGAAAGAGTAACTAAGGAAGGAATCAATACTATTTCTAATAGCTTAAACAAGATTAAAGAGAGTAGTTCTGATAATCTTACAAACTTTAGAAATATGGGTGCTACTTTTGAAGAGATTACTGAATTAACGGATAATCAAGTTCATAAAGTGGATTCCATGGTTGAATCTTTACATAATGTTAACAATGAAATTAAAGATATGTCTGTAAGTTTAGATTCATTAGCAGAAGAATCAGCTAAAACAAATCAATCTACGATTGAGCGTAAAGAAGAACTTTCAGAACTATCGGAAACCATTCGTTCTTTCCAACAAACAATTGAATCTATTTCAACTGAAATTGAAGATTTAACTGGTAAGATTGTTGAAACAACTAAATTTAATGATGAAATACAATCTATTGCAGAACAAACAAATTTACTAGCATTAAATGCGGCAATTGAGGCGGCTAGAGCAGGTGAAAGTGGCAGAGGATTTGCCGTGGTAGCCGAGGAAGTGCGCAAATTGGCGGACTTCACATCTGTTGCGGCTAGAAAAATTTCTTCTGAACTGAACGAAGTATCAAATAGAACAAGAAAAACTCAAGAAAAAATGTTAGATACTGTTGCTAAAATTGATAGTAGTGTGGAAAAAGCAGATAAAACAAAAGAGTCCTTTGACCAAATTATGTATCTGGTATCTAATTTAGAACAAAATATCTCTCACTTTAATAGAAGTTCTAAAAACGTAAGTAATAATTCAGAATTTATTAGTGAATCTATTACAGATTTTGCAGCTTCATTTGAAGAAACAAAAGCTACATTAAATACTTTATCTACAATAGTGAAAACATTAGTAGAAAAAAATAAAGAATTAGATGCTGATTTAGAGTCTTCAAACCAAGCTTTAAAAAAATTAGATAATTAATAGTAATTATAAAAGCCAAGTCATTATAGATTTGGCTTTTTAAATATAAGAAATATAATAAAAAATTGTAAAAATTGATTTGGATGATATTATTTAAATTATAACATCTACTTATAAGGATGTTTGACTTAATTCACTTGTAATTTAGAATTAGGAGTAATGGGACTTAGTATAAAAGTCTCGCCATTGTATGTAAAATTAAATAGGAGGATTGCTCATGAAACAATCTCAATCAAATCAAGGTGTTGAATTAAAACATAATTCAATTGATGAATTGCACTTCCAAGAGTTGCTTAATAAAAATAAGCTTTTGGCGATAGTGCTTACCATTAGTACATTAATTACTATTTATGGTATAACTTCTGCTTTTGGACCAGCTTTAAGTCTTTCGTTAGGTGGCAATGTTATCATTACTTTTGTCACTGGTGTACTTGCAGTATGGGGATTAATTTTTTCTAAAAAAGTTCCCAAAGCTATTCCTTATTTAGGATTAGCCACCGTTGTAATTGCAGCTGTACTTCCAAATCAACCACCATTAGCTTTTGTAATGTATGGGGTATATATTATAGCGATAGCTGCTCTTTACTTAGATATTAAAGTTTATGTGGTTGGATTAGTTGGATTTGCGATTTGTTTAATTAATGTTGAATTTATCGTTGGAACTGCTGCTCTTGGTCCAGCTGCTTCTACTGTTGTATGGAACTTTTACCTTTATGCTTTCTTATTAATAACAGGTTTACAGTTTAACGCTCGTCGTTTATTTAAGAATATAAACGATACATATGCAGTTAATGAAAAAATGTTAGAAGAGCAAAAGAAAGTTGAAAGAGAAATTAAAGAAGGTATCACAACTATTTCTGCTAATTTAAGCAAAATTAAAGATAATAGTAAACATAACCTTACAAACTTTAGAAATATGGGTGCTACTTTTGATGAAATTACTGATGTTACAGACAGTCAAGTAAACAAAGTAGATGTAATGGTTCACTCCCTACATAGCGTAAACCAGGAAATTAAAGAAATGTCTCATAGTTTACAATCTTTAAAAGATGAATCAGTTAAAACAAATAAATCTTCAAATGAAAGCAAAGAAGAATTAACAGAACTATCTAATACAATTCGCTCTTTCCAAGAAACAATTGAATCTATTTCTGTTGAGATTGAAGACCTAACTGGTAGAATTATTGAAACAACTAAATTCAACGATGAGATTCAATCTATCGCTGAACAAACAAACTTACTAGCTTTAAATGCAGCAATTGAGGCGGCTAGAGCAGGTGAAAGTGGAAGAGGATTCGCCGTGGTAGCCGAGGAAGTTCGTAAATTAGCGGATTTCACTTCTGTTGCAGCTAAGAAAATTTCTGCAGAACTTAATGAAGTTTCTACAAGAACGAAAAAGACACAAGAAAAAATGCTTGATACTGTTTCTAAGATTGATAACAGTGTGGAAAAAGCTCAAAAAACACAAGAATCATTTGATAACATTATTTACCTAGTAAACAGCTTAGAAAGAAGTATTACTCACTTCAATGATATTTCTCATAACATCAGCAATAATTCAGACGTTATGAGTGAATCTATCACTGATTTCGCTTCTTCATTTGAGGAAACAAAGGCTACTCTAAATTCATTATCCGATACTGTTAAGACATTAATTGAAAAGAATAACGATTTAGATTCAGACTTAGAATCTTCAAATAATGCTTTAAAGAAACTTGATAAATAATATCTTGTAATAGAGAAAAAGACCAAATCATTTTGATTTGGTCTTTTTGTTTACATACATAGATTAATAGCAATTATAGTAAGTGAAAATTCATATAAATAAAAGCCACCTTACAAAAGAAGGTGACTACATAATGATAAATAAAAAATAAAACGAGAACGATGGGATTTGAACCCACGACCTTTTCCGTGACAGGGAAATGTGCTAACCGCTACACCACGCTCCCATAATATAAATAATAATGGAGGAAGGAAGGGGATTCGAACCCCCGTGAGATGCTATGAACACCTCCTAACAGTTTAGCAAACTGTCCTCTTCACCACTTGAGTACCCTTCCAAAATGGGAGTTGAACTCCCATAATATATAAATTAAGCAAATTTCATTTTACTCTTTATTTTAATAACAATTGGATAAATAAGACCAATCATAATAGAATTAATAACTGCAGTTGGTAATACGACAGTTGCAAATAATAAAATAAAAGCAGAAGGTAATCCAACTAAGAAGTATGCACTTGCTAAAAAGATTGTTCCACTAATTATTGTACCTATAACTGTTAATGCAATAACTACATAAATATTGTTCTTATATTTGAAGATAATTGTAAATAAAATAAAAAATAAAACGGCTGTTATTGGTTTATCTATCATATTTGCAATTTGTCCACCAGGAAATGATGTGGTTAATGCTGAAATCATACCAGTTCCTATTCCAAGTAAAAGTAAAGTTTTCCTATCTGGAAATAATATAATTCCTAAAAACATCATAACTAACAACATATCTGGTTTCATCCCAAAAAATACACCTGGGATAATAGAATGTAAAACAAAACCCATACTTAATAATAACGATAAAAATACTAATTTCTTTGTACTCATAATTTAATTAATCTCTCCTATGCTATTCTAGCTAATCTAATCTATTCTATCTAAACTAATGGTAGTTTCTAGTGGAGTTGAACCACTGACTTGCGATTATCAGTCGCATGTTTTGCCTACTAAACTAAGAAACCATTATTGGTAGCACCTATTGGATTTGAACCAATGACCTTTCGCCTATGAAACGATTGCTCTAACCACTGAACTAAGGTGCCAAAATTGCGAGTGGAAGGAGTCGAACCTATCACCTACTATAAAAGTTATGCCATACCCTTACACTACACTCACAAACTATCTTTATTATTAATATAGCTATAAATGGTTTCTATTGGAGTTGAACCAATGACTTCCGATTATCAGTCGAATGTTTTACCACTAAACTAAGAAACCATAATTGGTAGCACCTAATGGATTTGAACCATTGACCTTTCGCCTATGAAACGATTGCTCTACCAGACTAAGCTAAGGTGCTAAATAAATGGTGACTCTTAATGGACTTGAACCATTTTTATCTCTGTTATGAGCAGAGTGCTTTACCATATAAGCTAAAGAACCATTTGGCGAGACTGATGGGATTTGAACCCACGACCTTTTCCGTGACAGGGAAATATGCTAACCGCTACACCACAGCCCCAAAATATAAAATTAAATATGGTAGGGATGGTAGGACTTGAACCTACACTTTATAATTTTTGAGATTATTGTCTCTGCCAATTGGACTACATCCCCATAAAAAATACTAATTAATAAATAATTGGCAGGAGTTGTAGGAATCGAACCCACACCTTCAGATTTGGAGTCTGAAATTCTACCATTAAACTAAACTCCTATATGGAGGAGAGAAGGGGATTTGAACCCCTGCGCCGTTGTCGACCTACTTGGTTTCCAACCAAGCCTCTTCACCGCTTGAGTACCTCTCCATAAAAACACGCCCACTAGGATTTGAACCCAGAACTAAGGAATAGGAATCCTTTGTTATATCCCATTTAACTATAGGCGTATGTATGTTATAAATTATTATTTTTTATGTATTCTTTTATATCATTTTTTTTAAATGGTAAACCATAATATTTGCACCATTTTCTTATAGCATTATCAGACACGCCATAATCTTTTCCTATTTGTAATAAAGGTTTTGTAGTTATTAGTTTTAAAAGTTCTTCTTTTGACGGTCTTTCTACTTTTCTTAGAGAATTTCTACCACATTTATTACATTTATCATAACAACTATGAAATATAATATATTTTTTACATTTAGAGCAAATTTTAAAATTACAATTTAATCTATCTATTTCAGCCAAAATATTTTCATTACATTGCATATTGTTAGATATTATTTTATTTTTTAAAATGATAAAATTGTACCCTTCTTTAATTAAAACCATTTTTCTATCAAGAGATACCTTTCCATCTAACAAATGAATATATCCATGGCAGAATAGTTCAACATCAGTTGATTTCCTCCAACTTATATTAAAAACTTTATCTGAACAAGACTTTTTACTTAATTTACAAATAGATATATTTAACTTGTCATTTAAAGTAAGAACTAAACTAGTTAACAATCTATAATTTCCCACAAAAGATATATTGTAACTATTATCATTTCCTTTCGAAAAACTTCCATCCCCATCAAAGTAGCCGAATATAAAAGGTAATTTATAATCGTCTGGAATATAAGATAAGAAATTTATATCTTGATTTGATTTATTAGGTTTTACTCCTAAACTTTTAAGTCTATTAATCATATAAAAGCTATTAACCGATATTCTACTAGCTTTCGATGGTTTATTTGTTACTGTATTAATTACTGAGTAGTCAATAGGTTGTTTATTTAAATTAATAAATTTGGAGAATTTTATTAGATGCTCTTTATCTATACTATTTAAACCAATCTGTAAAACATTATTCTTTTCCCTAACCGAACCATCAGCAACTATAAAACCTAACCAATAAGCCATTTCAATTGACCATTTATCAAAGGCATAGATATCGAATGGTGGAAATTTTAACTCATACTCTGGTGTACTTTTAATAGGTAAAAGTAGCCTTCTAAATTCCTTACTAACAGTATCTTTCCTCTTATGATATTTTTTACCTATTTCTATGATAGTCATATTATTTTTTACATAATCATTTAAATAAATATTTCTGTATTCTTCATCACTAATATGTTTGCTCATAAAAGTCATCCTTAATTTTATTTTAAATAATTTGGCAGGAGTTAAAGGAATTGAACCTCTGTCTTCGGGTTTGGAATCCGACATCTTACCACTAGACCAAACTCCCATAATGGAGGATAGAAGGGGACTCGAACCCCTACACGCTTTTTACACGTCTAACGGTGTTCAAAACAGCCCTCTTTGCCGTTTGAGTACCTATCCATAAACGCCCTTGGAAAGAATCGAACTTTCAACCTTGAGTTTAGAAGTCTCCTGCTCTATCCAAATTGAGCTACAAGGGCATAATTGGTTGCGGTGAAGGGAGTTGAACCCTTTCCTCTGGCTTATGAGACCAGCGACTTAACCACTTTGTCCTCACCGTAATAATAAAATACTTAGTACAAAATAATATATGGTAGGGGTGATAGGATTCGAACCTACACTTAACAGGATTTAACTCTGTTGCCTCTGCCTAGTTGGGCTACACCCCCATAATATATGGCGGAAGGAGGGGGATTTGAACCCACCGTGAGTTGGTACTAGCAACTCCTAACAGTTTAGTAGACTGCCCTCTTCACCGCTTGAGTATCCTTCCATATTGGTAGTTCTTAGTGGACTTGAACCACTGGCTTTCGATTATCAGTCGAATGTTTTACCAACTAAACTAAAGAACCATATTTAGTAGCACCTAACGGACTTGAACCATTAACCTTTCGCCTATGAAACGATTGCTCTAACCAATTGAGCTAAGGTGCTATATTATATAAAATAAAAGTAAGCGAGACTGATGGGATTTGAACCCACGACCTTTCCATCGACAGTGGAATGTGCTACCGCTACACCACAGCCCCATATATGGCGGAGAGAGTGGGATTTGAACCCACGGGACTTTTACATCACAACTGTTTTCAAGACAGTGCCGTTATGACCACTTCGGTATCTCTCCATAAAAAGCGCCTAACAGGATTCGAACCTGTAATAAAAAAATAGAAGTTTCTTGTGATATCCATTTCACTATAGACGCATAATTAAAATATAAAATTTGGTAGGGGTAGAGGGATTCGAACCCATCACCTGTACGAGGCTTAAACTCGTTGTTTCTGCCGTTGGACTATACCCCCAAAATAATTGGCGAGGATGACGGGATTCGAACCCGCAATTTCTGTGTAGACAGCACAGTATGTTAGCCATTCCATCACATCCCCAAATTTAAGCAATAAAAAAACAAGGTAGTAGAAATACGTTTGGATTATTACGAAATAAATACATAGATTTATTTCACCAAGACAGTATAATTCTTTACCCTGTTTACTATTCAAAAATATGAAATTATTAAATATGAAAAATGTGTATAAATACTATATAAAGTATAGATAAATTCACTTATAGATATGCCTAATTATAAATATAGGTACACCTATGTCTGAAACACTTTTCGATATTTTTCATAATGAATAGAAACAGTAGTAATAATACTATCCGACATTAACATTGAACTTAAATCTAATCTGCTTGACCATAAATCGTTAATAATTATGCTTCTCATTGTTCTCACTCCTTAATATTTTTAGTTTATTTTTATTTTAATATTTTTATTTTAATATTTTTTAATTAGTGTATTTGATGGTTCCTAATAGATTTGAACTATTGACCTCACGCTTATCAGGCGTGCGCTCTAACCAACTGAGCTAAGGAACCATATAAGGTGCAAATAGCACCAGTTATGTATCTAAGTTTTTTAATAGTTTAGCAAGTTCTTGCTGATTTTCTATAAGAGATAAAAGGAGTTTTTCTTTCTCTTTACTTTCCCTAGCTTTATTTCTTACTTTTGCTCTATCAAGAATATTTTCCATTACATTTGCAAACATTTTAACTTCTGCAACAGATTTTGCATTTTTAGCTTTTAATTTGTAATCATAAAACTTAGTCATTTCTTCTGGTGTAAGTTTTACAGGCTCTTTGCCGCTTTTATCTTGAAATAACTTGATAATTCTTTTTTGCTTATCAATAACTTCATCTAACTTTTCTTTTAATTCTTTATCTTGCACTTGAAACACCCTTTCTCTTAAATTGGGTAAATGTTTAAGTAATTTGGTTGCGGTGGAGGGAGTCGAACCCTCTCCCTTGGCTTATGAGACCAATGACTTAACCACCTTGTCCTCACCGTCATAATATGGAGCATCAGATAGGACTTTAACCTATAAGGCATTCGCTTATCTTGTGATTATCACAAAATCTATAAAGATTTCACTACAGTTGAAGAATGATAGATAACTATCAATAACTGAACAAGTTTCACTTTACCATGCCGACCTTCTTTGGAAAGGTTGTGTTTAGCAATTTCACCACTGATACATATTTGGCAGGGGCAGTAGGAATTGAACCCACATCTTCTGATTTGGAGTCAGAAATTCTACCTTTAAACTATACCCCTATAAAGTAATATATTTTAATACAAATTATTATCTCTTAATAAAGTTTATTAAACTTTAATATATTCTATTAATTTTTAATATAAATATGGCGGTGCTAACGGGATTTGAACCCGTGTTCTTCCGAGTGACAGTCGGATATGTTGACCACTACACCATAGCACCATATTGGAGAGGGAGATGGGATTCAAACCCACGATGAATTGTGTTGCAGACAATTGCCTTAAGTCTCTTGGCTACTCCCCCATATATAAGCGACAGAAGGGAATCGAACCCTTACCGATAGATTGGAAGTCTATCGTTCTACCGTTAAACTACTATCGCATAATTGGAGCGATTAGTGGGAGTCGAACCCACGACATTAGAATGGAAATCTAACATTTTACCACTAAACTATAATCGCATTTGGCTGAGATAGTAGGATTCGAACCTACGATGGACACATTAACAGTGTGTTGCCTTACCACTTGGCTATATCCCAATATTATTGGCTGGGTAGGAAGGGCTCGAACCTCCACTTTCCAGATTCAAAGTCTGGTGCCTTACCAGATTGGCTACTACCCAATAATTAAAGTATAAATGGAGCGACTAGTGGGAATCGAACCCACGACATTGCGTTGGCAACGCAAGATTTTACCGCTAAACTATAGTCGCATTTGGCTGAGATAATAGGATTCGAACCTACGCTAGACGCATTAACAGTGCGTTGCCTTACCGCTTGGCTATATCTCAATAATGGCTGGGTAGGTAGGACTCGAACCTACGATTACCAGAGTCAAAGTCTGGTGCCTTACCAACTTGGCTACTACCCAAAATAACTTGGAGTGGCTAATGGGAGTCGAACCCATAACTTCGCATTGGAAGTGCGAGATTTTACCATTAAACTATAACCACATTTAAAAAGTAATAATTTGTAATCTTATTATTTAATTTATATTTTTATTATACATATTTTAAAATCTTTGTCAAATCTTATTTTTATTATTTAATAATTTTATAATTTATACATTTATCATAAAGCTAAAAATATCTTTTGTCAAATCTAATATTTTATTTTATTTAATAAACGGTGTTTTTTACTTTTTTCATATCTAATAACCTTGTGTTTATAAATATAATCTAGTTTTAAATAAATGTCAAATTTGGTATTAAAACCCATATTTATCAAGGGTTTGAACTAATCTAAATTTTGGATAAAACAAAAAACGCTCATACACCAGAGAACTTTAGAAAAAAGTCTCTTAGTGTACAAGCGTTTTTATTGTTCGGTATACCATTTTGAAAAAGGAATCTATGTAAACCACTTCTATAAGTAGTGGATTGCTCAGATATAACTCCTAAAGAATGAAAAAGGAAATTAACTCTGATGCTCCCTCGGTATTAAACAATTACGCCTATAAGAGAAACTTTTTCCCATGATTAATAGACCCATATCAATGCTATCTAAATTACAGATAGATTGCTGTGAGCCTCTTTGCCAACTATTCATTTGTCCGTTTATAAGTGCGTGTGTAAATGTAGTTGTTTTCACGGGTAGTTCCTCCTTAGTTTTGTAATAGTTTAATTTAGTAGTTTTAAATAATTTAATAAATAAAAGTTTGTTGCTATAAATAGATTTTTAATATTATATTTTTATGAATGGTATAAATATAACACGGTACAAAAAATAAGTCAAATTTAAATTATAATTTTTTAATTTCCTTAAAACACAAAAGACCATCTGATAATATACAGATAGCCTTTTTAACCTATTTAAAAGAATAACAACTTGATAGCAATTGGAATCCCTATCATTAACCAAGGAAGTAAATGTTCCAATAAACTTGATTCAATATCGTCTCTCATAGTAATCTCTCCTTATAAATTAGATAGAAACAATCTTTAATTAAATCATTCTTGCTATAAGTATAATATAAAAACATAATCTATCCGATTCTCTAAAACTCCTATTTGAGAAAAATATGTTTAAGTAAGAAGAGATTTGCCTATACATATAGATAAGCATATAACAAAGGAGAGAGACTTGTGAGTAATAGTATATTATCTATCATTCAACATATAGAGAAGAATGAAGAGTTTCTGAATCAGTTAAGGATTGTAGACGCAATTAAGTATGGAGAGATATACGAGTATGTTACAGAAAAGACCGACAACTTAAAAGAACTTCTTCTATCCAATTTAGACACATAGAATATCACCCTTAATGGGTGTTTTTTTTTGAATAAAAAAACTGAAAATTCTTTATCCATAACGATTATCAATATAATATTCCTTATAGGAATAAAATTACATCTATATACATGAAGATTTGATTGACCCATAAATTAGGGTAACATTTATTAGTCTATTAAAAATTTAAATATGTGAGGTGTTTCTATATGCACTTTTTATGGGGTATATTAGGAATTATAGGTTTACTACTTATAGGTTTTGCTTTTTCAAAACATCGAAAACAAATTAGTTGGCATACAATTGGGGTAGGTATAGCTATCCAAATTGCATTTGCTTTTATTATGTTAAAGTGGGATTTTGGTAAAGTTATATTAGAAAAAGTTTCAAATGGTGTACAGCATATTATGAACTATACGAATGAAGGGGTGTCTTTCTTATTTGGAAACTTAGTTTCTGCAGATTCACCAGTTGGATTTATGTTTGCTTTAAATGTATTACCAACAATTATATTCTTTTCAGCACTAATGTCTTTATTATACTATTTAGGGATTATGCAAAAGGTAGTAGGTTTCTTAGGTGGTATACTTTCAAAAGTATTAAAGGTTAGTAAGATTGAATCTCTAAACTCTGTCGCAAATATCTTCGTAGGTGCAACTGAAGCTCCATTAGTTGTAAAACCATATCTTGAAAAAGTAACTCAATCTCAATTATTCGCTATTATGACAGGTGGATTAGCATCTGTTGCTGGTTCTGTTTTAATTGGATATTCTTTAATGGGTGTACCTTTAAAATATCTATTAGTAGCAAGTTTTATGGCAGCACCAGCTGGATTAGTAATGGCGAAACTTCTTTATCCAGAAACAGAAAAGAAACAAGAAGAAGAAATTAAATTAGATACAAAAACAGATTATGCTAATATATTTGATGCTATAGCTGGAGGAGCATCAGATGGACTTAAATTAGCAGTCAATGTAGGTGCTATGTTATTGGCATTTATTGCTTTAATAGCTATGGTTAATGGCATTATTGGTGGAATTGGTGGCTTCTTCGGTCTTGAAGGTCTATCATTAGAAAAAATACTAGGGTATTTGTTCGCACCATTAGCATTATTAATAGGTGTCCCATTTGATGAAATCGTTCAAGCTGGTGGATTCATTGGACAGAAGTTAGTTTTAAATGAATTTGTAGCTTACGCTTCTTTTGGACCAGAAGTGGCTAACTTATCTCCAAAGACAGCATTAGTTGTTAGTTTTGCATTATGTGGATTTGCTAACTTCTCTGTTATTGCCATTCTATTAGGTGGTTTAGGGAACTTAGCACCTTCACGTAGACCAGAAGTTGCAAAATTAGGACTTCGTGCAGTAATGGCGGCTACATTGGCTAACTTATTAAGCGCTACAATAGCTGGTATGTTCTTTTAATACATAAGTGAAAATAAAAAGGTGGATTGTTTATAAACATCCACCTTTTTGTTTATTTTAATACTGAAATAAAGTGACGGCTCATTTTAAATGCCAAATCAAAAGGGTTATCCTCTGGAAGTCTTTTCTCAAATTGTCCATTCTCTGCAAAAACAAATTGCTCACCATTCATTACAAAAATAAAATCTGTATGTTTGACAACCCTTTTAGCCATTAGAATTTGAATAAGTTGAATTAACATTCCATTTGAAACTTTTATTTCTTTTTTTCCTTTTAAATACTTCAATAACTCTTCTTCATTCTCCCAGAAATGACGAACTTCAAAATCAGAAAAGCATCTTCCTTCTTTACAATAAATAATTCTAGTCATTTCCACTCAACCCCTATTTATTATTCTGAAATCTTTTGTTTCTCATTTTTATAAGATTATCAATTAATTGATTTGTTTCTTGCTCATTTAAAACGGTGTAGCTTTCTTTGTCAGTTTCAATCCATAGACCTTCTTCATGTTCCTCAATAAGAATATCCCCTATTGTGCCTTTACCACTTAATTGAATACTTTTAGAATCTTTATTACTTAAATTCATTACGAAAACTCCTTTTATACCACATATATATAATTATTATAACAATTTGTATAAGTAAAAAACAATAGAAATATAAATAAATAACAAAAATTTAAATTAGAAATATATATATTATAATAATATATATCAAATAAAGTGGGTGAATAAAATGGGTATATTTAATTTATTTAAACGAAAAAAAATGAAACCTCGTGAAATTCGTGAAAAATATGGTACTTTGGCTACGACAAATGTAACTCCTTTACAACTTCAGCAAGGTGTTGAAAGACAGTGGAGAAGATATAACTGTCGAGTATTTCAAGAAAAGGAATTTTATGAACAATTAAATCGTGTATTTCCAAATAGTAAGGAGAAATATAAGCGAACTGCTGTATGTGATTGTGATTATTGCTCTAGAAAACAAGAAAGTGTTTTAAAATCAATCTAAAATAAAACACATGGACATAATCCTAACGGGTTCCGATGAGGGAGAGAAACACCACAATTAGATTGTCATTTAGCAGACTGTTTCGCATAGCGATTCAGTCTGCTTTTTTTATTGGTATATCAATGTTTGGTATGAATTAGCATTGGAAATAACTATACTATTGGCATATTAATATTTAGTAGGACAATAGTTGTTGTCCACTATAAAATTGTTGTGCTAAAATCATTGCTAAATCATATGTTAAAAGGATGGTTATTTTATAGAAAGGAATTGAAATAATTTGACGAAGAAATTCAACTATATAAAGCCTAAAAACCTCAATTCGGAACGGGTGAATTGGGTTATTTCAGAACAAACAAGAAACATTGTAGCAGCGTTTTCGGAGTACAGTGAATATACCGAAAGTGAAATCGTAGATGAATTTTTAAAGAACATTCTTACTGACGAAGAGTTTGTTCATTGGGCTATGAAAAAAAGAAATAATAAGCGATTGCTTAAACAACTTGGATTAGAAGAAATGGAGGTTTAAAGGTTGGCTCGACTGAAACGATTAGCAGAAAAAGATGAGGAATTAATCATTGTAAAAACACCTATAACAACTACTGAAATCGCTGACCGAGTAAAATATTATGATTTATTAGAACCGAGCAAATTCTCTAAACGATACAATAATCTTTTGTATCGTCCTGTCTCTTTTTTCTTAAACGGGAAGGAACACAAAATTCAATATAACTTTTGTGGTAATCCTTATTGTAAGTGGCACGGACTGCCTCAAGAGAAATTTACAAGTGTTAAAGGTAATCCTAGTCGTTATCGACTTAGAGGACGAGGAAAAGGAGAAAATCAGGCTATTACCTGCAATGAAGACCCTGTTGGTATAATTAATGGGATAACCTGGGGATGCACAACCTCTCCTGTGTCAAACTTGTCTCTGGCAGAAGAAATAAAACGTCTTGTGCATATCGAAACGATTAAAGATGTAGAACCAAATTATCAGTTTCATAAAGAAGGATGCATCCAAGAAGGAACAACACCATTTGAAGAAGTACATTTATTTTATAAGCAAGGAAAGAGCGAGACGAATGCTCAAGTGTGGCAATGCAAAACTTGCAAAAAGAAAACAAGTTTGATGCCTAATAGAAAGCAATCTACCACCTATCATCAAAAGCGAAATGATATACTTCCTTCTTTGGTAATGGACTTATTAAATAGGACACCCGTAACCAGAACTTGTGAAAAATTAGGAATCGGTGTCAGCACTTATTATCACAAATTAGAGTGGATATATCGTCGCTGTTTAGAATTTGTTGAGCGACACGAAAAACCAGCTTTCGAAAGAATGGAATTCCCTGTGATGTGGTTGAATACTGATAAAATGACTTACAATCTCAATAATGTCCGAAAAAAGGGGCAAGGTGGTAAGGGTTTTGATGATTTAGAAGAAACACAGTTTCCAACACAAATCGTTGTAACCGCAGATGTTCATTCCAAATATGTATTTCGCTCTGATATTGCATACGATTGGAATATTGATATTAATGACATCAAGTTGGATACAATGTTGTTGAAAGAAGACCATTTAAATGAGTTTTGTAGAAAACACGGACGATTTAGGAAACATTCCTTTTATCCAATGCCTCCGTCTAAGAACGACAAGCAAACAGAATGGGAATATAAACAGTCCCTACAAGAGTTTGACCGAAGAGAGCGTTATATTGATGGATTACACGTTAACTCTACCTATACAACAATCGCACATCTTTGGTTGATTAAACAGATGGTTAATGCATCTGAATGGCGGTTTGTAACCGATAAAGATAATTCTTTAATGACTGCTTTTTCTCGTGTATTTGCGAATGAAATACGATTGGCTAAAGCACATCATTTTATTTCTATGGTTGATAGAACCAAATCATTAAAACAGTGTAATCAAGAGTTTAAAGACGGTAGAGCAGATTTACAAGGTTGGGGTAACGCTATGATGCACGATACCCGTTCGATTTGGCAATTAGCTTATTTATATCTCATTGATGTTTTTAAGAGTAAGCAATTTCATGAAGAAATAATGGTTGGTTCAGAAATGCACCATAAGTGGGCGGAATCCCCTATCGAACATCCTATACCAACAAGGGATAAAGGGTTTTATTATGTGGATTGTAAAACGGATTTATCTTCTTTAGAACCAAAGGAAATTGCCAATCTTGTATTGAATGTAAGTGACTATTCAACGAATAATTTTATGCAGCAAATTCGCAGAAGACTGTCGATATTAGAAAGACCCCTTGTAACGGCAAGAGGTGATGGTAAGAGTTATATCTATGCAAATTTCAACCCTAAGTATGCACAGTATGCTTTGACCATACTTCGCACCTTTTATAACTTCTGTGAGGCTACTAAAGACCTTGATGGTGAGAAGAGAACTCCTGCACAAAGACTAGGTATAACAAATAAACAGTTTGATTTAAAAGATATAATATATTTAAGATAAACCAATATTTGTTCTGGTTTATCTTTTTTTATTATATTATAAGGTTTATGGAATATTATGTTAAAATGAATATATAGAATTTTAAAACAAAACTTTATAAATATTGAAGTCTATTAAAAAGGGGATGGTTCGAATATGGATAAGGGAAGAACCTTTTGGGTTATCGTGCTTATTGCTATGGTTATTTTTTTTGTTGGTTACTTCATCAACGAACAATCAAAGAAAACAACATATGAAGAAGTAATGGGGAATTTAATTGGTGAAGATGAAATTGTAGAGCAAATAAAAGTTTATAGTCAAATACCACTTGTGACAAAAACCGCTTCAGTTACCATAAATAAACAAGAACTAATAGAAAAATTATTAAATCAAGATTTCAAATTAAAAGAGATTGATACACGGAAACTTCCAGCAATAGATACTACTTTAGTAATAAAAACGAATAAAGATTCATATGAAGTTGGTTTCGATGAATGGAGTATAATGATAGGTTCTGAACGATATTTGTTATATGGTGACTTGGAAATCAATCCTTGGGGAATGACTTTAATTAGAGAAAGCTTAGACTGGGAAATAATTGAGTACACAAATTTCCCTTGGAAATAGTAAATAATACATCAAAAAAACGCTCAGGTTTCTGAGCGTTTTTGTTTTGCTATTTATAATGCTAATTGTCTGTTAAACCCTGTGTTAATATATAAGTTTTTTACATTGTTATTAACGATTTTCTCTCCCAAAACGGAACCCGTTAACATAATCCATGTGTTTTTTATATGTAGAATTACTTTTCACTTTTAGCAAAATTTAAAATTGCTTGATTTAAATCTTCTAAATTAGTATATATACCACCAGATTTTTTTACCTTACCCATTACATATAAGTTACGGTAAACAAATTGATTTTCCGTAGGGTCTTCTATTAAGGCATTAATTTTTTCACGATTATCTGTTCCAAGTTGTCTAGTATCTGTAAATAATCCAAATACTTTTTTTCCTAATGTAGTTGCTACTCCCACTTCACAGGCAACTCCAGAGTCAATTTCTACACCGTCTAGTACGGCTATCATAAAATCTGTTTTTTCTAAATAAGCATCATCGCCATCAGCAATCATAATACTATTAGCAAATGAGTTTTTATCATTAATAGCCATATTTTCTTGTGGGACATATAAATCTAAATCAATGTCATTAAATGCGAATAAATCTCTTAATTGTTTAGCAGCTAGTTCATTTAACATTCTATCTCCTAAACCAAATAAGCCGTTTCCCAAGTATCCTTTCATATCTAATCACCCTTTAAAGTTATAATAAAATAATATATTTAATTATAACTTAGTGTAAAATAGATACAAAATTGGATAATTAATATAAAAAGCATCCCTTATAATAAGAGATGCTTTTTATTACTATCGTAAAGGAAGACCTTTTTTAGCCTCTAACTCAGCCCAACATCTAGTAAAAACATTTGGGTTTACTTTTTTTGGGTGGCGATATTTCAAATATCTTCTTTTAAGCATTTTCATTTCTTCCCATACATCTTGATTAACATAATTCCAAATATCGAAATATAAGCAATCAAATTTTGTTCCTTTTGGAAACTCATGTTCAAATACGTCACCATGAACAATTCTAACTTTATCATTTAGTGGCAACTGTTTTCCAACTAGTTCAATGACTTCTGCATTCTTTTCAAGAATAGTGATAGACTTTACTTCTTCTTTTTCTTGAATAGGTAAAACAATTAAGCCGATACCTAAACCAGCAATAAAGACATCACCGTGAGCGTCTTGAACAAATTTTTTATTAGTTCGCTTTTCCATTGGAGTATCAGACATAACACAACCATTCCAACGGTCACTTTCATCTAATAATTGAATGTACTTACCATTTGGAATATCACAACGAAATGGTCTGTTTTGTGGAGTAATTTCAAATTTCTTTAATTTAAAGTTTCCAACTTGACCAACCTCTAATAGACTAGGCATATCCTTGTACATTGTTTGCATATTAAGCATCTCCCTTTTTAATAAAGTAAATTCAAAGAACTCTTATTGAAAATAAGTATAGTTAATTATAATCTAATTACAGTTTTTATAAAAAGATAAATAAGCATTTTATTTTATATTATTTAAAAATCAGATATAATTAAGTATCTTGTTAGAAAAAGGAGCTGTTTATTTATGTATTTACAAAACAATGAGAGTGGTCAACAAATTTTAGGAATTGTTTCACATTATCAATTAGCTAGAAAATTACTAACTGAAATCGGCAATTTCAATCGTGGGTTAAAATTAACTTATATGCGAATGGAATCTAGTTGTGATGAAGGTGAAGTTTTAGATTCAATTATTAATAGCCGTGGTAAAACACAAGAACTATATGCTTCAATGTTCCCTATCTCACTTGATGAGATGATTTGTGAAATTGAATTTTTATCTGAATCAATTGCGAAAGTATACGCTATAAGCATTAGCGAGATTTACTCTGGTCATATGTCTGCAAATAGAAGATTTAGTCCTTATGAGCCTATTTTATGGGGTTTCAAGATTGCTACTGAAAGTTTAAATAACATTCTTCAAATAGCTAAATCTGATAGGAGACTAGATGATATTTTACTAAATGCTCATATGCTAGAAGAAAACTCTACCCTTGAAAATCCATTTAAAGATGGTGTTGAAAACTTTGTAACTAAATTTAGAGAATATCAATACAGTTTTCTAAATGATATTAAATCTGAAATTGGTTCCCGTCATTATAACGCTGTTGTGGAGTCAGTAAAAGAATTAAAATAATCAATACAAACCTCTTACTATGTAGGGGGTTTTTATTTTAATCTTATAGACGAGCGACCTGTTCGTTTGTTATAATAAAAGTAATTCAAGATGGTACTAGGAGGATTATTATGATTGCTAAAATAAGTTTTGTGATTGCTTTATGCACATTTCTATATACAGGAATCCAATTTATGCGATTACATATATTATTAAAAGTAAAGAATAATATTAATTATAATTACTTAAAAACATATGATATTAAAGAAGTAAATAAAATAGCAAAAGAAGTTTCAGATTACAAAACATCAGCCATTACGAAAAACTCTATTGGAACATATAGAAATATTAATTTATTTTTGGCTAAGTTAGAAGTAACAAAATTTCCAAATATAGAAGTAATCAAGAAAATGTTAAATGTTATCTCATTAGATAAAAACTTCTTTGAAAAGAAAGAAAATTTCTTACTATTTCTAAGTGTCGTAGAAAAAGGGTTAGAAATATCTTTAAACCAAAAGGATTTGGAGAAACTGAAAAGAACACAAGAGTATGGTATTTACTTTACTTTATACGTAAGTGCTTTAATCGCTTTAATGAATGCTTTCATTGGCTTTACAACTTCTTTTTATAGCCCATCATTTCTTTTTTATTTAGGTACTTTTGTTTTAATTTTCGTATCTGCATTTATTAATAAGATGCATGTGAAAATTTATAACTTAGTTAATAATTCTTTATTCAAGAAAAACCACTACTTTAAGTCCACAATATATGATATTTTTTCATTATTAGATAGATTATTATCGGATAATAAAGAGGAAATTCCAGAGAATTTACAACATATTGTGAAGGTCTTAAAAGATGACTTCAATGAATATCCAAAAGAGTTGCAAACTAAGATAGAAAATAAATTAGTTGAGTTATTAGATGTTATCTATTATTATGTGATTTCTGAATCAAATGAAATTAAAGATATAGTGAATTATTTAGATAAACTCACACAAGACTTGACTACTTACTTAACAACAACAGATGATAATTTTGTGTATGAAACTTCTGCTTTATATGACATAAGAAAAAATGATTATAAACAAAAATTGAATGACAAGATAAAATAATGAAAAACCAAAGAACTTCCCACTTATTATATAAAAGTGGGATTTTTAAATCCTTAAAATAAGGAATTAGCATATAAATTGTACAGTTATTTAGGTATAAACCTTTCTGTATTTTAGCCAAAAAGTGAAACTTAAAGTATAATTATTGAGAAAGATACTAAAAAGAGTTAATGAGTAATGTTCATTAAAAAAGGAGGAGAATATTGTGGCTTGGTATAAAAAATTTGAAAATCAAGATAAGGTTTTTGTAGAGCAGAATATTTTTGATAATAATGAGTTGGAAAGTTATGAGCCAGTATATGAGACCAATGGTGTAAAGAAAACAAGTGTACTTTATTATTATGAAAATAGTGAAAAAGAAAGATTTTATTCGTTAGGTTTGCTCGAAAATTTAAATACTGATACTTCAATAGTGGTTAAATCCGACTTATCAGAAATTCTTAAATTTAAAACAGCAAAAACAAGACGTAAATACATTTCAGAAATAATTAGAAAAAATGAACTAAAAGTAGTTAGATAAAAAAATAAAAACCACAAAGAGTAAATATTCTTTGTGGTTTTTATTTTATACAATTATCTCCTTAATCAAGGAATAACTCTTTAAAACGGACTCGTAACTCTTCTTCATACCAGTCACGGTAGTAATCAGCGTCTCTCTCCAAATCCTCTTCTACTGACTTAGAATTAACTTTAATTGGCTCAACTTTATCTAATCCAAAAATTTTCTCAATAACATGAATAGAAATGGTATTAGCATCTTTTTCATAATAATCTTTACCTTCAAATGTGATTACTTTATCAGCCATAATATCCTCCAGAAATAAAATATATTATATAAATAAAAACAGGAGTATTATACCCCTGTTTTTATCCATAATCAATTTTTGGTAATATCAAGTGTTGATATTAGGTTGATTTACTATTATGTTTTAATGAATCATTATTTATTTTAGGAAAGGTGAAAGCACTAATAACTCCCACACATAGCAAAAATAAGGCAATAGAGTTAATTGTAAACAAAATACTTGTGCTTTCAATCCAAACACCCAATAATAATAAACCAGGCAAAGGTGCAGAGTTTAATATCATTGTGTAAATACTAAATACTCTTGCATAATGACTAGAATCTGTTTCATCTTGTAAAAAGGTAGTAAAATAAACCTCAAATATCCCAAATGATATACCGCCCAAAAAGAAAAACGGTAAGATTAATAACCAATTACTAAATAAACTCATACTGAAAACAGCCATTGAGTAAATAAATAAAGGTAATAAGAATAACCACTTTCTTTCAAATTGATAATAAATTTTAGGTGCAAAACTAGCCCCTACCATCATCCCTGTAAATGTTGCCGTTGCCACAAAACCAAAATTTTCAGCACCAGTCTTAGCAATATTCGTTAAATAGTTAATAATCAATAAATCAATTGAAGAAGCTATCGCCCAAGCACAAGCAAATAAGAAAAACATATTTTTAACCATTTTCTTTTTATAAATATATGATAACCCGTCTTTCATTAAAGAAATAAAAGGAACTCCTTTATTTTCCTTATTGGAAATATAAGGCTTTATCTTACTCACACATATAACAGAAATGGATAAAAGTATTGCACTGATAATAAAAATTACATAAAAAGAAATATTAAACTTAATTAATAGGGTAGAAATCATATACCCTAAAGTTTGAATAACTACAAATAGTAATTTAAATATTCCATTAGCGTAGGCTCTTTCATTATCTTTTACGATATGTGGTAATAGAGAATCATTTGCTGGAAAAAAGAAAATTGCTATTGTACTTTCTATAATTGTGTAAATAAAGATAATAGTAATGGGATTTTCGTGAAACATCAATAAAAATAAAATAATTAGTCCTACTCTAATTAGAGTGGAGTATTTCATTACGTTTTGAAAAATTCTTGTTTCAATCCAAGCCCCTATGGGTAAAGATAATAAAGCAGCGGGAAAATAAGAACAAATATAAAAAATAGTGAAGAACTTAGGGTCTTTCCCTTCTATTTCTAGCCATTTTACTAAGGTCATAAATACAACAGAATCAACTAAAATAGAAAGAATGTATCCAGATAAGAGTAAACTAAAATTTTTATTCTTTAGTAGGTTTAGAAACAAAGGGAATCACCCCCTTCACAAAAATTTAAAAAGAATTAAAAGTGCATATTTAAAGTTTCTTCATCATACCAATCAAACTCTTCTCTCTTATTCCATATATCTTGAGCATCAATATAAACAGGAACTAATGAGAATCCATCATACTCTAAATCATCTTCGGTTAATCTTTCAGGGTGAAAATGATAGAAGATATTCAACCCTCTGAAAAACTTAGATTCCATAGAACCGATGAAATATTTCATATTATATTTATGAGTGTGGTATAGAAACAGATATAAGAAGTGTTTAAAATACCCTCTTCTTTGGTGTCCTTTTAGCAGACATAATTTATCAATTTCCATAATTCTTTCGGCATGAAGAACAAACCTCTTATCCTTGGAGAACTCATAATATTCTTCAAGGGTAGAAAATCCACCTGGTACAAAAGGTCCAGCCTCTGCAGTTCCAATTGGATTTCCTTTTTCGTCTAAAATAAGATAATATACCCCACCACCATGAACATCAATATGGTAGTCTTCACTTTCATAATTCATTTGCTTACATGCTTGTTCCCATATCTCTTTTACCAATAATATGTCTTCTTCTGTCTTTGCTTCTCTAAACATCTTATACTTCTTTTCTGATTTAGTTAACATTTACATACCCCTCTCAAATACTAAAACACATTTCTCCGTCTTTTTTAAGCCATAAACGTTGATTTGAATCAGTATATTTAGTGTTCCACATTTGCTGATACCACTTCATTTCGTGTTTCTCAACTTTCACACCTAGGTTAACTCTATTAGAGGTTGTTCCCATTTGGATATTTTGATATGGACTAGCTTTTATCCATTCATAGATTAAATGTTTAATATCTTCTGAAGTACGGTTATCGGCTAATTCAATATTATCTAAAACTAGATGCTTACCGTCAGAACTTAACCATAACCAAGATTGAGCCAAGATTTTATTTCCACGCTCAAAGACTAAAAAGCCACTATAAGGATTAATTAAACCTTCTATCATACAAGGTTCACCGTCACCATCTAATCTTTGACAACAAACTGTTAAAGCCCCCAAAAGAACTTGCGTTTTATCATTAGGGTCTAAAATTCTTGCTGTTTCATTTCCAACAGTGATAGGAGAGTCCTTTATCAAACATTGAAATTCTTGTTTAAATACTTTTGGATATTTTTGTAGACAAGCATTCCATTCTTTTTCAGCACGATTTAATTCAATATAATTTTTCATTTCATATAATGTGCCGTTCTGCGGAAAATCGGGGAAGTTCCAAAATCTAGCGACTTCTTGAATAACTTGTGTAGGTGTTTCTCCTACATGCTGTACTATCCATTGCTCTAATCTCTTATCCTTAAAGGGAATTGCCACTGGCATACCAGCGATAAAGTTATAAATATCCCTATCATATTTTCGTAACTTATTTACAACATCATAAATTTTGTTTCCAAATGCTATGCTTAATAAAGTTTGATAATATTCAGAGTCCAAATCTTCCATTTCAATCGCAAATTTCATACTTTTTACATCAAAGTTTTGAGCAACAAGTCTAATATTTAAACTATTAATTGCCATAACCATAACATAAAAAGTATTTGGAAGTCTTTTATATCTATCTTTAAAAGACTTATATAGTTGGTAAATCTTACGACAGCTTTCTAAGTTATTTTTTGTACTGTCATTAATATCGCCATTTTCATGTAACTCTATTAGAATACTTAAAAGTTCATGATTTAAAGTGCCATAAGATACTAAGTTCATAACAGCCCAATCCCCATAGATAACGCTATCTACTTGATTAGTTCTGAAACTTGATTCTAAAACTTGTAATTCATCCCAAGTCATTTTATTTGTATCATAAACTAGTCTCTTACGTATCCAAAGTTTATATACTTCTGGGATAGGTTTTCTTTTCATTGTAGTTAAGCCAAAATGAACAAAATCTATATCTTCATATTTTGTAAGTAAAGCAAAAGCTCTATCTTCACAACTTTCTGTTGCCATAATTTCTGCAATTTCAGCCCACTCCCTACTATCCTTATAAGCTTGAAATATTTTTAGCCTATCTCCTATTCTACGATAAATAGATAAGATAGTATCGGAACTAACATAATAAGGGCTATTTTCTTCGCTTTCAAAATAACTTAATATTTCAGAGTCACTACTGCTATATAATTTCACGGAAATTCCTCCTTTTCTTTATCTGTGGTTAAATTTTACATTATAAATACCGAAATATCAATTTCAGTTTACAACATCAACCATATACCAATATTATAACAATCTAAATATAATTATAATCTATAATTTTATAAAAAAAATCCTGAATATAAATTCAGGATAAATTATAAATTTAAATATTTATGCTGTTTCTTGTACCAAATTCCATAATTTTTCTTTCAGACCTTTATATTCGTTTTCACGATGTAATCTTGCTTTAAAAGAGTATCTATCGCCAAACTCACAATAACGAAGTATAATATCCTTTTCTTCATTTGTTGCTTTTCGTGGCTCTTTCACTTTATCGGAAGTTGCAAATGGATGGTTTATAGGTAGAGCAGAAAATCCAATCTCAAGTGGTCGAATTTCACCTTCACTTGTACCAACTATCTCTTTAATTTCAGAGTAGGATTTAGCCCATAAAAAAATAGTACTCTCTTCATGAAACCATAAATATAAATTATAATTTTGATTATTGCTTCTAATAGCAATGTCTCTAAGCATCGGCTTCATTTCACGCCAATGTTTATAAGAAGTTTGACCTAGTAAAGATAATTCTTTCGAACAATCATCTACAAATGATTTTAATTCTTCTTCGGTTGTAAATAAAACTTCATAAGGTTGAGTGAACACATTAGAAATTTGCTCGCTATATTGTTCAACTTTACCTTTACTAGTTGTTCTTTCAAAATTCGCTATCAGTGATACTTGTACATACAACTTATCCTTATCTAATCCCAAATCTTCTTTCCAGTTATCAGAAAAACGATAAAGTTTTAATTCAATATCAACAAGATGAAAGTTAGTGTCCTTGTCAATTTCGCTAGTTCTTCCTTCTAAGAAAAACTTTCTTAAAGATGATTCTTCATTAATAAATAATTTAATAATGTTTGATTTGTTCAAAAATTTAGATTTCGTCATTATAACTCTCTCCTTTAACAAATATACTCTATTTTATGGTAATTCATTTTAGTTTAACATAAATTCCTTTTTTATATAACTGAAAAATCCTATATAATCAAATAATACTGAATAAGAAAAGAGGGTTTTTATGTTTAAAAAGAAAGGTTTTATTTTATATGTAATTTCACTATCAATTTTTGTAATTCTAATGACTGGATGCTCTACTAATACACAAGTTAAAGCAGAAAAAGAGCCAGAGAAAATTCATTTAGCTAAAAATGTCAGGCTAGTCCATGTATATGAAGGTGTTGTTGATGGTAATAACTTATATTTTATAGAAGTTAAGAAAGATGATGAAAAGTTAAAGTTAATAACTACTACATATTATGGAGAAAAGATAGAATTAGCTAACCTAAAAGGAGAAACAGTAAGTATAAAATATGATAACTCTTTAGAAGTAAAAGGTCTATCATTTAAGAAAATGGGAAATGTAGTAGAGTTAAGATAAAATTATTGCGAATATAAAAATAAACCCTTATGCCACTAGGTACAAGGGTTTATTTTTTTTGATTATTTTCTTACAGCTAGGACTTTAAATTCCGATTGCCAATAAGCCTCAACTGATAGGTTGCTATTATGCCAACACATAATTTTAAAAGGTGAAAGAGCGTAAGACGCTTTGGGATATAATAATTTTTCACTATTATTCCGAATACCCATTTCTTTCGCTTCTTTAAAAATACTTTCCTTATTATTACGTGGTTGCCAAACACCTATTGCTAAAAACTTCTTATTTCCTTTACAAGAAAGGTTTCGTTGTTTGAGATATTCTTCAATAGCAACTGCTTGAATATCAACACTGTTTGTAAAGTATGCGTGTGGATTAAATACTTTTTCATATTCTAAAATTTCTTGAACAACCTCTGGATGTTCATCTAAAAATTTAAAATAAGATGGATAATAAATTTTTTCTATTGCTTCTTCTCTTGTGATAAACTTTCCTTCAAATTCATATCCTGTCTTCCAATTTCCTTCTCCGTACTTTTGATTCCAAATTTTTTGTTTTTCTAATGATTGTTTTCTTGTACCAGCACGACCAATATTTCTTTCTACAATTACAAATGTCATTTTAAACCGCTCCTTTAATTTATATAAAAGAATTATAACATAGCAGATAACACAAAAACAGGGATATTTAGAATTTTTATATTATAAATTATATTTTAAAAGTAGTCTGAAACTTTTAATGTTATGAAAAGAGTGTAGAATGAAGATAAATATGAATTTCATTAAGAAAAAAGGAGGATAAATATGTCTAAGAATAGACACGATGTTCGTTATGCTAAATATTTAATTCTGCAATTTCTTTTGACTGTTGTAGGAACTGGGATTATATCTATTTTAATAGTCAACTTAATAGGACTAGAAGGCGTACAAGCTATTAAAACTTATTTATTAGTAAATGCGGTAGGTCTTGTGTTAGGATTTATATCTGTCGTTTTTGTAAATGAGGTATACATTAAGCCTATTAATAAAGTAAATCTTCATCTTAAAAAACTAAAAATGCAAGATTTAACTTATAGGACTGAAGAAAACATTGGAATTTTAACCCCAGTAGGAAAGTCATTAAATGTTTTGTCAGATAGTTGGGAACATACAGTATATGAAATGCAAAAATCTTATGATAGTTTATCTGAATCTTCAACAGAAACAAAAAAGTCTGTATTAGATACTGATGAGAACTTTAATAAAACTTTAAAAGTAATAACTAACTTTAAAGATGCTATGAATACAAATATGAATACTTTTAAAGATTCTTCTAACGCTATTGAAGAGTTAGCTGGTGGAGTATCAAAAGTTGCAGAAGCTACATCTAGTATTGCTGAAAGTAGCCAAACAACTTTAGATGAAACGAATGAAGGAAAAGTAGTAGTTAATCAGCTAAAAGAGCAAATGACTTCTATTTCTAAATCAATGTTAAATTTGTCTAACTCTATTGAAGTACTTCAAAATGATTCAGACGAAATAGGTTTAATTGTCAGTACCATAAAAGAAATAGCAAAACAAACCCATTTATTATCTCTAAATGCGACTATTGAAGCGGCTAGAGCTGGTGAGCAGGGGCGAGGATTTGCGGTAGTAGCAAATGAAGTAGGTAAGTTATCACAAGAAACAACTTTATCAGCAGAAAAAATTACTGGTTTAATTGAAAAAATTCAAAAACAAACATCTAGTACAGTTTCTTCTATGAATAGTAGTCGGAAAGAAGTTGTTGGTGGTGTTAAAGTCGTTGATGAAACTTTTTTAACTTTTGATAAAATTGTCTATTTAATTGAAAAAATAACAACAGAGATTCAAGAAATCTCTGCTATATCAGAACAAATGGCAGCTGGTACACAGGAAGTATCATCTAGTGTAAGTGACCTTTACCATAACTCAAAACAACTATCTACTGATACAGAGTCCTTACATAATCTAATTTATCAACAAAAAGATTCTTTATCATCAATTTTAACTCTAGTATCAAATAATGATACAGATAGCAAAGAAATTAAAGAACATCTTAATAGTTTTAAAATCAAATAATACATATGTAATTAAAAGATAAAATTCTAAAAAAAAAGCAAAAGGATATAATTTAATTCCTTTTGCTTTTTTATTTTAAATAAAATAATCTTAAAGATTATCTGTTTCAAGAATTTCAATTGCAAAATCTAATCCTTTTATTTTTTCTTTTAATATTGGTAACTTACCTTGATGATTTAATGCGTAATAGTTACCATCATTAGCTTCTATGACTTTTACTTCTGATTCTAATAACTGCTTATATTCCTTTAAAAGTAATATTGCTGATTTATGTTTTTTCATTCTTATATCTCCTTGGTAAAATCAATATTTAGTAGGAACGATTAGGATACTTC
>JACLAD010003238.1_pt1 | contig 36207 bp, 34 predicted proteins | sample 8027901 | NCBI WGS metagenome assembly JACLAD01 (sample SAMN15725071, study PRJNA655200) | protist metagenome | isolation source: fluorescence activated cell sorting (FACS) single amplified genomes of... | place: Spain: Blaines Bay Microbial Observatory, Mediterranean Sea | collected 2016-07-05 | reverse complement strand
ACAATATAATCAATGCCATTAAATTTTCATCGTATGTGTTCCAATTCGTTTTATATGCAAATATATTTTCTGGCCGTCTTCTCAACGTTTGTTGTTTATATCGAATACCAAACATGTTGGGCTCTTTTGCATCTTCCATGTTTATTGAAAACCCAACTGGCATGGGTTCTCCATCAGGACAAAAAAACTTTTCTGCCACATCGATATAACATACATGGTCCTTATCGTCGTGCATCCATGCCGCTGCCGCTGTCATTGTATATTGAGGATTCCATTCACATATAAAATATAACTTCCATTTATTTGTTTCATAATTTTTAAATATATTTTTGCCTTCTGCATTATTAAAACATATTTCCTTTATAGAATCTACTATTTTAAATATCAAATTAGGCCCCTTTGGATATGCATCTCTATATGGTTTACTAGCACAAAAACTAACCAAATCAAGCGAAGCATTAAACGGTATGTTTTGATTTTTAAACTGATTTATCATCCAAGTTTGTACAATATCATGCACAGTGAACCGATGCTTCCATTGGCGCTGTTCAGTCCATTCATTTACCTTTGTGCGGCCTAAATCATTCAATTCCTTAGGTGTAGAGTTTCCCATTTAATTATATGTAAAAGTTATTTATACTGCCAACATTAATTTACCAACGCTTAAGCTTTCATCCGGATTACGAACCATTATATATTGCTCTGGCTCTACTGGTACAATTTCAACATTCCTACGTGCTACATTTCTTCTATATGGCAAAATAAAACGTCGGTGACCGTATTCAAAAAACATATCACAGTTTTCATCGCATATATCTCTACAATATAAATAATGATGTAAACAACAAATATATAGAATCAAAAATAATACAATGGACGAATATACTAAAACAAGGAACAACGCAATGTAAAAAATAATTCTTAATATAGCGCAACAGTGGCAGCAGGGGCACCATGAACAACAGCAGCATTCTGCCATTGATTATGTGTAATTATATTTTATACCGATTTCATTAGATGCATTGCCTTTAATTTTAATTTTGAATTATTTAATTTGCGATGTCCACTTTCTAATATTAATTCATTTGCTAACATCTCTTGTCCTAACATAGATATATCGTTAATACTAGATGCAAAAGATTTTTGTGGTGTAACTTTTTTTTACTTGGTATACATCCCATATATGGATTAGATTTTTTTTAATATATAAAAACACTATACAGCTTTATATGATGAAATGCTTTACAATATACATTTTTGTTTTTTATATATGTTTTGCTAATTCGACTCATACAATAAAACGTTTAGGTTCTGGTAAAGACCACCGGTCTAATTTTTTCCAATCTATTATCGAAACAAACCAACCCACCATAGATATTTCTTTTTACAACTGTAACAATAACACTTGTAATTCACTCATTAAAAGTTATAAAGGCTTAAATATTCATAGTACAAATGAAGGCATTACCATAAGGTCTATATCGACATATGGCGATTTATATGCCGTTGAATATACACCGCCAGAAACTGAAAATAGTTACAGACACATTAAAACCATATATACGGTGAATGGTTTAACAACTGAAGAAGAATCATGGCCAGCGCCAGTTGAAAAATTAGTTGTAGGTCAAGAAATTGAATTGAAAGGCGTTACAAGAATACAAATTCTTCAAAATCAAAAAAGTATTGAAAAAGCGATAGCCAAAAGTTTGGACGTGGCATCCGATAAAGTAGTTATTATCGAGATTAATATAATACAAGACACCAATATCCAAATCATTTATGAAGTAGATGTGGAAAACGAAGAAGAAGCAGAAGGCTTGAAACTGACTATGCAAACCAACACGTTCGAAGAAGCAGTAACTGATAATATAGAATCAGAAACTGAAGATTTGTCATTTAATATAGATTCGATAGGCACGCCAGAAATTAATACGGTTCAATTGGATACAAGTGGACAAGATGAAGACCACGAAATAATAAAACATATAGAATCAAACGATATAATAGTTACACAAGAAATTACAATAAATAATATATATTTGTACATGATAGAAAATGAAAAAGTTAAAATACGAAAATCAGTAGCTGATATTTTAAATATACCTTTGTCGTACATCGCCATAACCGATATTAAAGAACTATACAGTAACATAATAGTGACGTATGAAACTAAAATTGGAGAAGAAGACATAACCGATACAAGGATACTCATGAATTCTGAAGCATATCATGAATTAGTACGTAATATACTTTCAGAAATATTTTTATTGGACCGTAGCCAATTTGAAGCAACATTTACCAACGTAAGGCAGAAAGACGAAAGTTCTTTCAATTATGTATACTCCAAAAGTGGTTCATTACATAGAAACAGATATGGATTTTTGACCGATAATAACGGATTTTTACTAATAGGCAAAGGAAACAGCAAAGATAAGAATGCAAAACATCACATACATATAACATCAAGATACAACCACATTTGGTTCAAAAACAATGGCGAGGTTTTAATTTCAGAATGCCACGACACCGTATTCATAAACTCAGGAAACATACTTTTAAGACGTTTCACCGACACGGAAGGATTGAATTTATTTAGGACCATTACGTCGAAATGTGAAGCCGTTGAAAATGAATTTGGATTCGCATTGGGCTCATGGTGCCAAGATACATGGCTAGACGGTTTAAAGGTAGACTATTATAGCTCAACCGAAGTTAGCGGTGAAGGAATTGAAGACAAACCTGGAAATCAGGGCATAGGAATAATTTTGTACGGCGAAAGGCAAAATCAAGGATGGAATTTAGTTATTGAAGGAAGAGGTTATTTTCAATATATGTATAAATCTAATTAAAAAAAAATACACTACAAATACCAATATTATATATTCAATATGTATAAATTTTTAACATTAATTATCTGTTTACAAATAATCAACACTTATGCAGGACCTAGGAATTTATATTCAAAAGTAAATATACGTAAACCACTATTGAGTAGAGAAATATCACTGAAAGCTGGTGCACGTGCACATGGTAGACATTATCATAATATATTCTCTTATCCAGGAATAAACACCAACGTGACTGAAAACATGATAAAATATAAGGATTGTGGAAATCATTTTCCAGGAGAAGGAAATTATTCTTCTTGTAACGACATATCGGTGCAAAATTTTGTATCTACATTTACTTTGGACGATGGCGATGCTATCATCGAAATAGAAGCAGATGCTATCAACGCAAACAGATTGACACATGTATGGGTTTTACTAGTAAAAGATGGCGATGGTAACGATTTAAGTACGCCGGTTACTATAGAACAAATGGTATTGTGCACCACAAACGAGATTCCAGTTGATACCAACACCATTTCAAAATTTTACCAAGCTGGAGAGGTATCAAATATCAGTTTCACTGCACTGAGCAAACTAGAATGTCAAAACGAAGCAACCTCTGAGGGTGGTAACACTATTTTTGAAGATAAAGGACAAGTAATGAACAGGCCACCAGGATGCAGTTATTATTGGAACCATGAAGAAAATCAAGCCGTGTATTCATACAATAACAACACACTTGCCGATATGGGAGACGATATTGATAGATTGTGTGGTGCAACAAAAATTGTTGATGGATATGAAAGAATATATGCTTGTGTTGGTAAATCTAAACAACCTAAATGCTTAACATGTTTAACCGAACATCCTAATCTTGAATATTTCCATAACAATGAAATTAATGATGGACAGGTATGTCAAGAAAATGAATGTTCTGCTGAATCTGCTTCAGAGTTAGAAAAAAAAGGATGCTATTTTAATTACAACGGTTCTGCCACGACAATCAATGAATTAGGTTTAAAAGATTTATCAAAAGAATCAGATAATTACATCAAAGCATGTAGTGTATCTTGCGCGGGCGGTGGCGTTAATTTTGATGTATCAGTATCAGTCGATAAATGTCAGAACAACTATTTCAATAACATAAACGATTATAAAGCACTAGGATGTAATCCAAGCGGTCAAGACGGTGCAACTTTATTAAATGAAACAGTTACTTTAGCAACTATAGAACCAGCCGATGCACCAAAGTTGGGAGGATTCTCACCGGCAGATAATTGGGATTCGTGTCAAGTTTCTTGTCCTGACAAAGGCGTATTGGCTGTATCTGGAGTAAAATCAACATGTAGTTATCTATTCCAATCGGAATGGATAGACAATTTAAACTGTGTTCCTGATGATGGCGTTCCAAAAACCAATGTACCCGACATGTTTCATTATGACAATGTTACGAATCAATGGAACAATTTATTGAAAGCTAAAAAAAATTACAATACATGTGATATTGACAGTGTTTCGTGCTCGGGTGGTCAATTTAACACTACCGTAGCACCATTAAAATGTACAGAATTTAGCGCATTGAATACCTGTAACATACAAAACGTTGCAAATATAGGAGATGGTCTAACTGTTGAAGAATTGGGTGCAATTACTCCTCTTGAAGGAAATCAATTTTGTGATGTTGAATGTACACTGGCTGGAGTATTTGAAATTACTTCGCCAGACAACATGTGTCGTCCAAAAACACAAGCAGAGTGGAATGCCGAGGGGTGTGAGGTAAACAATGCTAATGGGTTTACATTATATGGATTAAACACTACTGGCGCATATCACCCATACAGTTCGTGTGATGTGACTTGCCCTGTCGGTATAAAACCTGTAACAACTGGTACACAAGATGAGTCTGTAGATATAAATACATGCGGGTTGTACGGAACCAATCCATCTTTTGTCCCGTCTTTAACTTTTACTGTGAATGCCAATAAAGCTTACCAGTGGACCCGTGCTTCAAGTAACACTAAAAAACACACTGGTTATTCATGTACTGACGAAGCAGATTGTAAAAATAAGTGTGAACAACAAGCAAACTGTGACGGTATAACTTTTTTCGAACATGAAAACAGGTGGAGCTATGGTTCACAAACCATGTTAGGCAGTGGCAGAAGACATCTTACCGGTTATGATATACCGACTGGACCAAAATCATTGGATGGATATTATCCATTGTATGATACACAGGCAGGAGCCGAAACAGCATCGCCTGTCAACACGTCTCACACACATGTTATTAACGGCACAACCTATTATATGCCAGAAGATGTTACGTTATTTCACGGTAACCATGGAGTAAAATCAATTGAAATAATTGGTGTTTTAAAAGGCTGTGTTTTAAATGCTGACAATGAGGTAATATATCATAACGTAAGCGACATTCGTGATATGTTATGTAACGAACAAGAACGTTGCATAAAAGAACTTGGAACATGGGATATTACATTGGGTGCGCCTATCAATGAATGTGGTTTTCAAATTACACCGAATGAAACTCAACGCGGGTATTCACAGGACAACTCAGGTAATTGGATTTGTGAACCTTGTAATACTGGTACGTATGACCCTAATGGACATGGAGACTGTGAACCACATACTATTTGTGGTAACCAAGTAGTAGATGAATGTGATTTGGACATTTGTGATACAACAGAAAACAGATTAACAGGTGCAGATGCTACAAATGCTGGAAGTTGTCACTATTGTTTATCGGGAAGTTATGATGATTCAGTGGACCAAAATGCAGATTGTGTATTAAAAACTATATGTAATGCAACACAGTTAGACGGTACACCTAGACAATCTAATACTGGTAATACAACTACAGATGTAACATGTGATGCATGTGACTCGTCTACCTACTCACCATCTGGAACGAAGCATTGTATGGCACAGACCATATGCGGTAATCAATTAAATGGTGATTCCAGACTGACAGGTAATAGTGATACCCAAGCTGGTACATGTGCTGCATGTACATCTGGTTACGACGAATCTGATACACAAACAGAAAATTGTATACTGCATACTGTATGTGGTTTAAAATCGGATGGTACCAGCAGGTTAACAGGTGCAGATGCGACAAATGCTGGAAGTTGTGCGCCATGTGAGGATGGAGAAACCGAAGATAGTAATGTTCCATCAAATTGTCTATCTAATGCTTGTACCTGTTCAAATGGAACCGAAGCAACTGGTGAATACTGTACAAGTAGTAGTGAACTCTGTGTATCGTGTGATGTCAATTATAAATTGAACGGAGTCATATGTGAGCAATGTCCGTTTGGTTCGAGTGGTGTTGAATGTGTCGATAAATCACCGGTGGCATACGGTTATTTGATTGTTAAGAAAGATAGTGTATGTCAATCACGTTGCGCTAAATGGTTTGGCAACATTAATCCTGGCTTTTCACAATCTGCTGCGTATAACTGTGATGCTGGAGCTGAAGGATGTTATAAAGAAGAATATCATTCAGATGGTTCTAAAAAGGACATATGTAATGAGTTACAAGATGGGGGAAATTTAATAAAATCGGACGAGTGTTTACAATAAAATAATTAATTTATTTGTATAAAATGTTTATCTAATATGTTTAATGTCTACTTTTGAAAATATTATAAGCATGTGTATTGTTTTTGTATCTTGTGCAATAGTATATGAATTTTTTGCTTATGTAAAACACGTATTCAAGTTGTTGTTGTACGATGCTTTGTATACAATATTTGAACCAATTTGTTTATGTGAATATACAGAATATATAATATTTATAAATCCCGATGGGACAAAGTATGTAGGTAAAATTTAATTTAAACCACCCCTTAACCTAAGTACAAGATGAAGTGTTGCTTCCTTTTGAATGTTATAATCGCTAAGTGTTCTTCCATCCTCCAATTGTTTTCCAGCGAATATTAAACGTTGTTGGTCCGGTGGAATACCCTCTTTGTCTTGAATTTTGTTTTTTACGTTCTCAATGGAATCGGATGGTTCAACATCTAGTGTGATTGTTTTTCCTGTTAATGTTTTTACGAAGATTTGCATTTGATATATATTTGGGCGTATATATATAGTCCCATTCGATATATAAACGCATTTATGACCTCTAACAATTTAAACACACCGAACAAAAAACTTTATTCGTGTTTACGAGCAACGTTTTCACCTCGAGAAGAAATAGACTCTGTTATAGAAATACTTTTAGATGTATTTAAAATAACATCATGGGAAGATATCAACAAGCGTGATTCACCTATTAAATATAAGCTATTGTATGCGTGTAGCGAGGCATCGGAAGATATGTGTAAAGATGTTGTAAAATATATGTACAATATACCAAATGTAAAAAACGCACATATTTAAAAGTTTTATATTTTATAAAATGCCTAAACAATCTACAATGACTGGACAAACATTTAAAAAGAAAAACATGATGTATTATAATTTTGGTAATCATCATGCATTTCATCGCGCAGTAAAACGTGGAAAGAACTCTCCATGTTGGGATGGATACCACCGTGTAAAAGGAACATCAAGATATTCAAAAGGGAGTTGTGTAAAAAATTAACACTATTTATATTTTACTTTATTTATTATTATGCCTAAACACTATACATACAAAGCTATTAAACGTGGAAATTCTTTACCTAAAAAACATTGGTCCTCTAAATATAAAAAAAGTATAAATTGTAATCATCCAAAAGGGTTTTCTCAAAAGGCACATTGCAAACATTCAAAAAAACGTTAAACTTTTGATACTTTATGTCCCATACCAACGCGTCTTTTTTCAGCCAATTTGCTCATTCTCTTCTTTTTTGAAATTGAACCCATTGTTGTTGGTGTTTTATTAGACACCTTTTTAGTTGGTCTACAGTATTGTGTTCCACCAGAACCACAAGGTTTGCCACTTGTTGTTTTCCATTTCTCTTTACCCCACCGTTTTAAATCCGCCCCTTTCGCTGATTTATGTACATGTCCATGCGATTTTCTGCATTTTGCCAACGCTTGAGATGCTCTGGCAGACGGCCATACGGCGTATCGTCTTTTAACGTTGTAATAGCATGCGTCGTGTATTGCTTTTTTAGCGTGATGTGTACCAGAGTGTTTCACCATTTATGATTATAGTTAAAATTTAAATACTGGTTTTTTATAAAAAATAATTATATATAAAGAATATAATATTCATAAGATGCCAAAACATTCATACAACGCCATATCACACGGAACAGGTAATTATCACAAGAAAAAAAGACGTCACGACAGGCCCATTAGCAAGACCACAAAAGGTTCAGGAAGACATTATTTACCATCAAAACAAGGTGCTGGTATGACAGCTGCAGGAAGAAAAGCATATAATGCAAAAAATGGAAGTCATTTGAAAGCACCAGTTACGGGTAAAGTAAAGGCGGGTTCAAAGGCTGCTGCTAGAAGAAAGAGTTTTTGTGCACGTAGTAGGGGGTGGACAGGTGAGAGGGGAAAGGCTGCACGAAGACGTTGGAAATGTTAATACTATATATTTATTCCTTTTTTAAATCTGTCAATGGTGTATTCTACTCCCTTACAATTTTTATTTTCAAATGTTTCTAATTTTTGTATGACATCTTCTTTTGAATTATCTTCTTCTCCATTAATGTATACACGGACAATCCAATCATTCAATATAGAAGCTAGTGTAACCCATGTAGTATAAATATCTAACGTTTTATGCGTGTAACTGTGTAAACAACTGTATGTATAATTTTTTCCCTTGGCATATTCACGTACCAAATTTCTATTCGTTTCTATCAACTCATGCAACGTCTTGTTTGCCTTTACTAGGTCTTCGTCGTTCCATTCCTTCACCCATTGACCATTCAAATCCATACTTTGAGTGAATAAATCGTTGGTCCATGGCCATACAAAATTGTATAAAAACAATCTACCATAAATCGTACCCCAAATACCAAACGTTTTATCAGAGGGAGTAGCTTTCACGGAGTATTTATATGAAATCGTACCAATATTTCTACCATATATGGCATTGTTAATCAATGCCTTTGAATAAGAAACTATTTTCACAGGTGTAGTAGATTTTGAACATGTTATACATAACAACATACATAAGAAAAAAAATCTCATTTATATCATAATAAACGTTTATATAGTATACTATAAATATTAATCATATTATATAAATGAACCTAAACGACATAACACTAAACATAAATAAAATTTATTCACTTTTAGCCATCAAAAACGGCCTGCCACTTTTACCACTGGGTGGATTTTCATGTATTGAAGACGATATGGTATTTGTTGAAGGTGATGGTTACTATGGTGTACAAAACGGTAAAATAGGGTGGATAAAATAAGTATATAATTAATATACAAAATAATAATGTATTATGTCATAATTTTTATTGTATTTTTATTATTTTATATTTGCATAGATTATTGCCTAGGTGATAAAATTCAAGGTAAATATTATTTAATTCATTCGTTTAATAACGTGTTGATAGTTTATTATACGTTTCCTAGTCTCTTGTTATTTTCCATCAACCATATCGTATAGTCTACATTTTTATCATATAATTATGTATTATAAAAAATTAAGATTTGACGATTGGGCCCATCATATCATAATGATGCTATCTTTTCCATTGGCAATGGCATTACATCCTGGTAGCTTACTAAACCATGCGTTGTTCTACTTGACTGGATTACCAGGAGCTATAAATTATTTTCTATTATTTCTTTGTCGAAACGGTTTTGTAACTAGATTCTTTCAAAAACAAATCAACAACTATTTAAATTTATATATACGATGCCCCGGTTGTTTATCACACGTAACCATGTGTTTTTTATCAATAGGATTTAGAAATTATACAAGTATACAAACAGTACTACTAATTATACAGTGTATAATCGTATATTGGAATGGTATTTATTTCATGAATAAGGTAATTATTGACTACAATAAATATGTGTAGAATATTATACTATTAAAATACCACCATAATATTTACAAGTTATGTGGTCTATATCCAAAATATTATGGCATGACCAAAACACCAATCAATCCTATTTGCTTATGAAAAAAAGTAAAAAGCCTGTTAAATCGAGGAATTCAGATTTATTACGCATTTGGTATGATAAAACATATCCGGATAAACCACCGGAGGGCCTGACAAAAGCATTAGGCAATGCTGGCCGTCTAAACAGGTGGTTAAAAGGTCATCCTTCACGAGCCATTGAAGATGCCATATCCAATTTAAAAAAAGGCGAAGACTCAATAGAAGAAACAGAAATAAACCATGAGATGATTATGGTGAGGGGCTGGCTACCATCGTTGAACCCGTGTATACATTACGATTTGGAGTTGAAACCAGACAAAAGCGATTCGTTGAAAATGGTTAGTAACATGTTTGGTTATACGAAAGATAACAAATCACCTCCGACGTTTCGAATAGCTGGTATTGTATGGATGAATAAGAATCAAATGAATTCAAAAGGTATGCGAGCCTTGATAGAGTATGCAGCTAGTAAATGTGGAAGTAGAAGAAACAAATCTGGCATGTTGGTTCGTAATATTTTAAAAAAACGATGGAAAGCATTTGATTGGTCCAAATTGCAAAAAGACAACGTAAACTGTTTATGGCCCTTGATTGGTAATAATGCTCAACATTTTTTACAAACATTTACTAAAGAAGCAATCGATAAATGTATATCATCTATATTTGATAAAAGTATTTTCATATCAATATGGGCTTCTGTAAAATGGTTAGAAACTTCTACAGAAGCAGATAGAAATGCAAAATGGGCAAGATTAGCTTCTAATCCAGAAAACATATTACTTCAAAGCGAAGACTTTCTACCTGATGCAACCATCAACGATTACAAGCGTTTACTTATTTTTTTAGGAAGAGATATACCAGAAGACGATGACTTAAACGATTTATTAGATGCCAACAAATTTATTAAACGTTTAAAAAATAAATTGTGGTTACCTGTGGAAGTCGGTGGTCGTAACAGGTCTACCAAATGGGTAAAAGAAATCGCAAACGGATGGGCAACCGACAAAGATATCAACGATACGAAAGGTATTATCGAATGGTTTAATGATATTCCATTATATGCAGGATATTCACAATCATTTCTGCAACATATACCATTAGAAACCCCAGTTTTATTAAAACATAGCGATGACAAACTACAATGGTGGTCATTTATGTCCTATGCCGAATTACATTTTGATATGGACAAACTTCCAGAAAATTATATCATAGGGGAAGCTCACCACTTTTCGCAAGAAGATTGGGTATTATTGAGCAGGAAACATAAACCGTTGGCTATATTTGGTAGAAAAGATATTTTAGGCATAAAAACAAGAGGTCAGGTATTCTTCGACATGTGTAAGAAGAAAAACATTTCTCAAAAAGATATGCCTATATGCAATAATACAGAAACGGTTAGCTATGAAGATGCATGTGAAATGAAAGATATACCAACACAAGTGTTTGTATCGACAAAACAAGATAAAGAAGATTGTAAAAACTTACCAATATTGAGAAAAATGAAACGTTTATGGCTATACTCGCCAAAGCGCATTGTTACAGAGATATCGAAACAGGGTTCAACGCTTTTTGTAGAGGAGTCGGACCAAACCGAAAAGAATGTGTCATATAACATTCTGAAAACACCATGGAGAAATGCCAATATTGTATGTTGTTATGAATCCTATCAACGTGTAGAAATGTCTATATTTGTTGTAACCAAAAACACGAAGCCGGAAGATATATATCGAGTGAGGTCTTACACATCGGATAAAGTAATATTTGTGGAGAAGGGAGCAGGTGTACCGAATATTTCGTATACGCCAGAATTTAAATATAGTATAATATTTTAACGTATAAATGTTATATCATTATTATAAAATGTCCTGTTCAAAAGGAGAATTTATCAGTTTTTCTTACTGGGAAGACGACCCAATTTGGATAGCCTTTGGAAAACCAATACATGCATCCGTTGTAAAAAATGCCGGTCGGGGTGATTGTGGGTATCTTGCATTTGCACAATGGTTAAAGACAGAGAAGAAAATACTTCGTTCAGCTCGTGATTTAAGAAATGACGTTTCCAATTTTGACGAAACCTCGTGTATGAAAAATGGAAGGTCTTTAACAAATTTAAAAGATGCTAAAATCAGAGCTAGAAGAGGTAAATGGATGCAAAATGAAGAATTGGCCATACTTTCATGTATATATAATGTATGTGTTATTGTGTATAGAGTTTTTAATGCTAAAACTACATCTGAAAAAGCTACATTTGAAATAGTAGATGCAAATGATTTTTATGACGCAAGCAAAATGAATAACAAATGTAAAGATGTAATGTTTTTATATAATACAGGACAACAACATTTTGAATTATTATTTGACATAATATATCTTGATAAACGAATGAATAGAAAAAGAAAAAAGAAAAACACGGGTAGCTCTTCTCAAAGTAAAAAGAAAAAACCAGTAGTTATTGATTTAACTAAAAATAAAAAACCAGTTATTGATTTAACAAGTGAAACGTCGAACGTTAAAATAAAATTTTGATATATTACTGTATAAATGTTCTATTATTATCATAAAATGTCCTGGACAAAAGGAGAATCTATTACCCTACCCAATAATATAAAAGCACAACAATTTCAATACCCTAAAAACGGTATGAAAGTCATCATATGTGAAATGCATACTGCACCCATCACAGGCTACATGCGTGTCGTCAATGCAGGCTCTGCCATGGAAAATGGTGTATGTGGCAAAGGAATCGCACACTTTATAGAACATATGTCGTTTCGAATCGATGACGGAAAATATTGGAAATTTGAAAAAGAAGGACATGAAGACAACGCTATGACCACAGAAGATGCCACATCCTTTTATGATTTTGGTCATTATGAACACATAAAGGATGTTATATCGGTAGATGGGCATCGATTTCGTACTAATGAAGTACCAGCAGATGGTATCCCTGTAGAAATGCATGCTGTATTAAACGAAGAAGAACGAGGTCGCCAAGCTTCTGGTGTACTGTTTCGCACTGCTCAAGCATCTTCGCATTTATACGACCGCTACCATTATCCAACTATTGGCATGCGACATGATATTATCAATACAACGGCCCAAGATATGCAAACCTTCCGGGAAAAATTTTATAAACTAAACAACAGTACGTTTATTATCGTTGGGCACGTCAACACGAAAGAGATTTTAGACAATTTTGAGAACGTATATGGCAAGATTCCAATGGAAGAGGAAGTAAAACATGATTTGCCTGAAGAACCGTTGCAGACTGGTCAGCGAATAATCAATATTAACATGCCAGCGCCATGTTCAATGTTGTGTTTAACATGGGTGTCGCCTTCCGCAAAAACAAGGGAATCTGTGGCATTGTCGGTTCTACAACGAATTATTTCGAATGGTGACCACGGACGAAAAAAAGAATTGATTGATTCTGGTGTCATACATAATGTTGGATGTTATGCACCACGAAATGTCAACGCATACATTTTTTGTTTACATGGCGCATTTGGTTTACATGACAAAAAAACGTTGGAGAAGGGTGAATCAAAATTGCACAATATGCTAGATTCTATAGCATCTGGATTAAGTCAAAACGAATTAGACATCGCTAAAAAAACAATCGAAACAGAATGGAATGTCATGCCTTTCAAAAATATTCATACCACTACCATGGCATTGGGCGAAGCAGTAGCATTGGGCAATTGGAAAGATATATCCAGTAGAGTTCAAACATTGAAAAGCATCACAGTGGACGATGTGAAACAAGTTATCAAAAATTATTTATCGTTGAAGAAGTCCACATCCGTGCGATTATTTCCACAAAAAAATGAAGACCAACCACCTGCTACAACGGTTTTAGAGGAGCCTGTTGTAGAAACGGCTGAAGTGGGTGTGAGTCTCAAACCGTTGCAATGGACCTGTGAATCTAAATTATTTCGTTCTGGGAAAGCGAAGCTTCAAACGCTTGAGATATCTAATAATGACAGTTATTGTAGCTTTAGCATTCCTTTTGAACATTCCGAACGATATGCTGCTATGTTAACTGCCGATTTATTGGGTAACGAATGCAAATACAAAGGCATTAAATACAATGGTGCTTCGATAGTATCCAAGATGGCCGATTTAGGATTGGATATGGATTGTGCGAGTGGTTTGAATCATTTTAATGTATCATTTGTATTCCGCAAGCAGGATAAAATGAATGAAGCTTGTGATTTCATGGTAAACGGTATTATGAAAAATTCAATGTTTTCTTCCAACGATGTGAATTCTAAGAAACGTACAAATATGGCAGAGTTGGCGGCATTGCGTAAGAATCAACAATATATTTGTAAGCGTGAATTAATTACTCGTTTGTTTAAAGATACATCTTACAATGAAAATTTGAATACTAAGATATCAAAATTAAACCGTGTGACGCATAATCATATCGACCATTTTTATTCTTCGATGAAAAATTGTAAAGAATGGAATTGTACTTTCGTATATCAAAAAGGAATGGAGCAAAAAGTTAACATTGATTCAATTATGGATACGTGTTTGTGCGCTACCAAAAATAAAAATGTGAATGTAGCACAAGTTGCATGGGAGCCAAAAGTGTCAAAACAAGATTTCACACAAAAAGTCATGCAAGGATTTGGAACATCTATGGTTCTCATGGGTCAAGTCACAGACATTCAACATTATACCAGAGAAGCGGTTGCACTCTCATTAGCTGTAAAAGCGTTGGGAGGTGGAATGACTGCCAGATTAATGTCCATTTTAAGAGGCCAAGATGGAGATAAAAACGGTGTTTACGGTGTATATGCATCGATGTATGAACAAAAGCACGCTCCGGTGTATGTTGTAGTAAATGCATCGTTTACACCTGGATTGGAGCACCATGGTGTAAAAGAAATGAAACATGTAGTGGACATGTGGGATAAGAAAGGTATTACAGAAGAGGAATTTCAAAACAGTAAGTATGAATTATTGGGTCAACGGTCGTTGGAAATGGATAATTTTGAATCAGTTTCAAGTGTATATCATAGACATTTGGTAAATGATAAATTGCCTTCCAAAGAATGGAATGAATATGTCAAGAATGTAAGTACAATGACATTAAAAGAAGTAAATAATGTTATCAAGAAATTAAAAACAGACAAGTGGACCATTGTGTCAACGAGTCCTTTATCGTTAAAAGATAATTTTTTAGATGATACGGACGATGAAAATTAAAACAATAAAATGGGTGTATCGTCTGTACGCGTTCTAGCCCATAACGGCACAACCATTCGTTGGTCTCTTCGAATTTTCCATCGCTCTAAATAATGTTGAAAATGTAAATAAAATCGTTTGATTTCGCTTCTGGTACAACCATTAGCACCACATCGTAGACCAATTAATTCTGTTCCTTGGTTATATAATAATTTGTTAATAGAGAAAAATGTAAACATTTCAGGAACAGTTATAAATTTAGACATGTGTAATAAAGTATCATTATTTAACATTTATGTTTTTAATTTAAACTTTTATACTGTCGGCGCTGTTCCACCTATATATAAATCACTTTCTTTTGTTGATAAGCTGTATTGTAAAGTAGAACCCAAACCATTCAAAAATGGCGTGCCCTCCACAGCATCTCCTGATGAAGCTGACTTTTCATAATACCATGTATCTAACCCATCCAGGTCTGTGCCAGCGCACCAATTGCCCAGTACAAACCCTAATGAATTCTCACCAGAACATTGGGTTTTTACTGGCGTGTTCTGAAAAATACCTAAGCCATTTTCATTTGTAAAACGTGCTAGTTTAATAATTCCAGCTGTTTTAAGGCCGTAATCATGCATAGTTTTCACAACGCCAGTGTTGGAAATAATCACACGGTCCCATGTATTGTCTAAATTAATCACTGATTCAGATTTACCATCCGGTGTATAACCTAATACTAATGCACCGTTCATATCTGCTAGTCTACCTTCTTTATTAATATGGAATCTACCGTATCTATTGTAAACAACTTTAAAATCTTTACATGGTGTACTGGTTTTTTTATTTACTGTAAAAACAGTTCCATTTGTAATACTTGCAGCTGCTACATTGGTTTCATATGACTCTACTTCAGTGTACATGATTCCTAAGAAGTTTTCTTGTGGATTAACTTTCAGATCAGCTGAGAATTGTCTATACACGCTATTTTTTACCACTAATTTGGTTGTTGTTACGCCATTTTTTGTCGTTTCTTCAATGGTTCCTCTTAATACTGTTTGTCCCCAACCTGTAATCGTCCATTGTGTATCTGATTCCGTTACATATCCTGGTGAATCTGAACCATGTGTGTATAGTCTCATGTTACCTTCTGTATTTATTTTAAGCACATAAACTTCTGGGTCTATCCAATTACCGTCTAACATATCAGAACTTGCAACAGACCTATCGCCGTTCCAATATTCAACAGAGCCAGCTGGTGGGTCTAATGAATTGAATACAGGTATTGCATCGTTTCTTTCTAAATTAATGTGTATTTTATTACCACTATTCGACCATTTAAAACCGCCGTTGTGATAAGAATTAGCATCAGTTGAGTCACCCAACGTAAATCCCGAGGATGGTATATAAAGTTGTGGTCCACCATCAGTGGATAAATCTCTTATAGAGCACAATATTGGTGTTTTTGTTGGTGTGTTTTCTTTGGATGTGTCAGATGTTGGTATGATATATTTAAAGTAACCATGTCCTTTGATTTTAACGTCTAACATTTTAGATTTATCCAATGCACGTAAACGATTGTTACCTCGTAATGTTGGTTTCCATATAGCTTGTACGGATACTAATCCTAAAATAAAAAATATAATAACTCGCATTTAATATTTATTATAATATATTTATACTAATAAAAAACTTTTGGTTCCGAACCACTAAGATATAAGTCTTTTAATTTACTATTCAAATGATATTGTTGAAATCGAACCGGTGAAAAAGCAGATGCATTTTTTAATATTGGTTCACCAGAATCAACCGTATTAACATAATACCATATAACCTTACCATCTAACCCTGTATTACTACACCATGACCCTAATGACGTACCAAAGCCACCCGCGCCGTTGCATTTGATTTCAAAACCAGATTTACTCCAAATATTTAATCCATAATGATTTGGAAACGTTGTCAACATTAAACGTCCAACATATTCTATTGTACCATCTGTATATTTAACATCTATTTTTCCATTTTGTTTTATAATGACATCGTTATAATACTGTGGAATATGAATAAAACCATCATTTCCCTGTTTCGTTTTACCAATTACCAACAGACCATTTACATTTACTAATAGTCTGTATTTATTTACATGCAATAACCCGTACCTAGAATACACTTCCAAAAAATCATCGCCTCCTACAATGGCGGGAGTGTACGTTCGAACAATATATGGTGAAAATGTTTTAAGAACAGCTGGAGTAAATGTCCTTTTGCGTATTGTTTGGTGTATAACACGACGGTTATAAACTGTACTTTCTATATGTATTTCATAGTCTGTGTTCAATGTAAAATCCGAAGTTGGAACATTAACTTCTGCCTGGACCCATACGTTCTTTAGTGTAAATGTTTTGTCATCAACGCTTATTATTTCGCCTGATATTAAACCGTCGTCTTCTCTGTTTTGTTTAAAAATATCACCTATGTTGACATTAGATATGATTTCATTCAAAGTAATTTCATATATTCTTATGCATTCACCTGGTAATGTTGCCGATGAGTCCCATGGTATTGTTTGTACTGGTGCATTTTGTAGTTCGGCAAAGACGTTTGCATAAACTTCTTGACATGTACTAATTTCACCTATACATTCTGGGGGTCTTTCTGTTGCGGTGTTATTTATATTTACAACAACGCCTTGATGTGTACAAGATGCATTTTGTGTTACACAATTGCCTTCATGTTGTCCTCTAATATCTATTGTCGGTGGATTATTGTCACTACTGACACACGTAGCAGGTTGAATCAATGCATGTGGTTTCAGTCGATATGGGTCAGGGTCATTGGGGTCATTGTGTAATGCACTATGTATGTAAAAAGATTCTTCGTCGGTCTGGTCTTCATACATTTCCATAGATTTAGGTACTAAAAAACGCAAATAACCATTGCCAATTATACGTACATGCCATTCTCTAAATTTTTTTGGCAGATAAGACACGTCTAATGAGTCTTTTTTACTAGAATCTTCTAAAACGGATGACGCCGATACAAGTGCGATTAATGCAAATGTTATAAGAAGGTGTTTCATAATATAGAAATAGATATAGATGTTTATAGTGTGTTTGATTTAATTAAATTACTTTAAATTTTTTATTGTACAATTCTACCGAAACCTTGGTCACCTGGTTTACCAACAATACCAGGACCAGAAACTTCTGTTTCAGCCATGTAAGTGTGGTCTTTACCATCCAAATCGGTACCAGCACACCAGTTACCCAATGCAAAACCGTCTTCGTTAGCTGCTGCACAGTTGGACTTCATGTGTAAACGTACGTTCAAACCTTGTGGATTCTCGAAACGAGCAAGTTTGAGTTGTCCAACATGGGTGAACAATGAACCACCCAATTCTTCAGCCAAGATTTTACCTGATGGAGTTACCAAGATATTTTCCGCACGACTTGGGATATGCACGTGAAATGGCGTACTCGTTTCGGTAATACTGTCCGAAGCTTCTTTTTCGCCTGAAGAAATCAACAACAAACCGTTATCGTCTACTAGGAAACCATATTTGTTTACATGAAGGGAGCCATCACGACTGTAAATTACTTGAGAAAACTTGCTATCTGCGTCTTCAAAGTTGTTATCTTCAAGGCTAGTACCGTCTTTACCAGCACCATCTGGCAAACCAGCATCACGTGCTGAGTTAGCTTCTGGCGTTGTACCGTTACCGTATGCTTGTGCGTACTCGCCTGGGGTATTACTTTTTTGTTGCGATTCGTCGTCTTTTGAATCCTCAGATACATCTTTTACGCGCAGGCGGTACATGAAATAACCACGGCCGTCAATTTTCAATTTAAGTTGTCCTGCTTGTGACAAACGTCTATGTTTTGGTGATAAATCTCCTATATTGGAGCGCAAATTGATTGCACATGCTTGGCCTGTAAATATTGCAATTATAAATAAAGTTAGGAATTTATTCATTTTATATTTTGAAAGTAAAAGTTTATATAGTATATATTTTTTGATTAAGTCTAAATTAATTTAAAATTTAAGTGTAAAATAATAATTTTATTGTACAATTCTACCGAAACCTTGGTCACCTGGTTTACCAATAATACCAGGACCAGAAACTTCTGTTTCAGCCATGTAGGTGTGGTCTTTACCATCCAACTCAGTACCAGCACACCAGTTACCCAATGCAAAACCGTCTTCATTAGCTGCTGCACAGTTGGACCTCATGTGTAAACGTACGTTCAAACCTTGTGGATTTTCAAACCTTGCCAATTTCACTTGACCAACATGTGTGAACAATGAACCACCCAATTCTTCAGCCAAGATTTTACCTGATGGTGTAATCAAAATGCTTTCTGCACGACTTGGGATATGAACGTGAAATGGCGTACTCGTTTCGGTAATACTGTCTGAAGCTTCTTTTTCGCCTGAAGAAATCAACAACAAACCGTTATCGTCTACTAGGAAACCATATTTGTTTACATGAAGGGAGCCATCACGACTGTAAATTACTTGAGAGAATTTACCATCAGCATCCAACATTTGGACAGCTTCGATACCAAGACCATCTGCCAAACCAGAATCGCGTGCTGAGTTAGCTTCTGGCGTTGTACCGTTACCGTATGCTTGTGCGTACTCGCCTGGGCTATTACTTGCCTTTTGCGAATCATCGTCGGTAGAATCTGCCGATGAATCTTTTACGCGCAGGCGGTACATGAAATAACCACGGCCGTCAATTTTCAATTTAAGTTGTCCTGCTTGTGACAAACGTCTATGGGTTGGTGACAAATCACCGTTTTCTCTTCTTGTTAAAAAGTTAGCGGAACATGCTTGACCTGTGAATACTGCGAATACAAATAAAGTTAAGAATTTATTCATTATAATATAATAATATCAATTTTTTATATACTCTATTTTTATTGTTTAATGATAAGGTGTAGTTCCACCAATATATAAATTTACATTACCAAAAGCTAATGAAGAACGCATGTAACCGGACCTATTATTCCATGGATATTTAAAGTCAACATTCCCTGATTCTTGCGTTTCTACATAATACCAAATTGGCATTTCATCCAGTTTTTTTCTAGTACACTTTACACTAACACAATCTATATAGAAAGGATACGGATCTAAAAAATCTAATCCTTCAGGATTTTGAATATATGCTAACTTTATTCTAGAGACAAAATTCTTATTCGTAAATTCATCTTCCACATACACATTTCCATCTCGTTGCACAGACATCACATATTTTTTAGCAGCGTCCAGCGAAACATGTATATACGGTTTTAACTTAAATCCCATCATGTCCTTTACAAATCCATCCGTATCAACATAAAATTGACCCAGTTTATGAAAAACCGTTCTATTTGTATTACCATAATCAATTTCCAATGGAAAAAAAAACCCTTTTCCGACTATCGCAACGGAAATAAAAATACCATCTTCTATCGTACGTGCAACATTGTTGTAAATATTTACATCCGTATCGCGTTTCACCGGCTGGTCATCATTGTCGTCATATTCATCGTCTTTGTCATGTCCATGATTATGGTCATGGTCATGGTCATGATTAGGGTTATAATGGTTGTTGTCGTTGCCATTGTTTACTATGTTTATATTTATAGCAGGTGCCGTAGATGGTGTTGATACTACATTTAACGTGTTTTGTACAACGGGCCGGGTCGTATTTATATTATTGGTGTGTTTATGTGTATGATTTTTAGGTGTAACGCTTTCCAGATTTATTTTTATGGTTTTAATGGATTCATTATGCACCGTAGTGCTGATTATTACACCTGTTACAATTATAGTAAATAGGATGAAAAGAAAACAAAAAATAGTGTATTGAAAAAACAATGGACATACTTTCTTTACCTTTTCCCAGTCCTCTGCCATATTTTTTACATGTTTTTTTCTATGTTTATGGTGGTGATGATGTGTATGTCTTGGCATTTATTAATATTATTGGAAATGTTTATACTTCGAAATTTTAGTATTTTAGGGTCCGAAATAATTATATATTTATGTCGTATCCGGCTCAATTTAACACTTCTGGTAGAGTACGGTCTGTCAAAGAAGCAGTGGAATACGCTTTCAATGGAAAAGAATCCACTGTGGAATTATTTCTATTCATGCTAGATACGTATGATGTATTGTTGGACATTGCCTCTGGTGGAAGTTCGTTTCCAACGGGAAGAGAAACGTGGAATCACGTTTTGTTAAATAAATTGTACATAAAAATGCGTAAAATAATAGTTAACAGATGGGACACATTAAACGAATTTATTCCAGGTCGTTTGAAAGGATGGACACAAGGCTTGTTTTGGTACATAGAGATGATGTTAATTCGTTACATTATGATAACGTCTCCAAATATGTTAATATTAAATAACAAATTACAAAACTGGCTAAAAACGAATTACATACAACCAAACGATTCCTTCAATCTAAACAATTGGTCCTTTATGGACGTTGTTCGTGCGTTAGAGATACTGGAAGCACATATGAAAGATTTACCATGGTCCGAAGAAATATTTGAATACTTAGACGTTATAGAATACCGATGTGCTGAGTTATGTACCTTAAATTATAGTTTTTTCGTGTTGGATAGAGCGGAGCATCGTATTGAAATATCTAAATCGGTATATCAATTGCACCCGACTGGTATTCAAGAGTTAATGGCGCGTTGTACGTTGATACGTAGAAGTGCAGAGTTATGGTTTGCTTGGGATACGGTTCCGGCACCAGATATACAGGAACATTATTTTGACGACTTTATAGAAAAAGAAAAGCGTCAGTTAACACAGCGTAAGTTTAGAGACGAGTTGAACAACAGAATATTGGAAAACATGTTACGGCCTTCTGAACGAGTAATACAATCTTACCGTTTGAGAGGTGCCGATGTTTCCGATTATGGAGCTTTAGCAGTAAATAGACCGTTGTACATGTTAGATGCATTGGGAAAAGAATGTTCTTATGGTAAGTTCGAAACGCTTATGGAAGATTTTCGTATACCAGATGCAATGTACATGGGTATGGTTCATATGCATGTATCATCTATTTACAATCTTCAATTTATTGAATATTTCTATCTTTCTGAAAAAAACATACACAAACACAAACATAAAGTGCATTTGGTATTAGCTCCTTTTATTATCCAACGCTCAAACAGATACGACTGCATGTGGAAAGGAAACGTTGTACCCAGTAGAGATGGTTCCTTTTATTGTGCTTTTTTGACATGGATAACATTGATTCGAACGAAATGTCGTGGTGTTGTATATGGTGGTGTCAATTTAGTACCATTGACGCGTCTTATATTGGACAAACCAAAAGTGATTGCGGCGCGTAAAGCTGCTGGAACATTGGATTATAATTGGGAGTAGTATATAAGAATGGAAAATAATAGTACAATGGGTTTTTCTCAATCAAAGAATATTACATGGTATCATGCTATGACAGTGGCACGAGGTTTGATGAAAGGTGAATCTGCAAAATTATTAATTATGAAAGATGGTGTAGTGGTTCAAGGCAATTGTCCAGGAGGAATAGGATTTAACTCAGACGATATAAGTTATGTAGAAATTGTTTATGTTTCTGGTTCAAAAATGGTAATAAAGGACGAAAAAAAAATAAAAGGTCCTCATACAAATCCATATCACATGTTGGCTGGCCGACCTAATGTAGAAGGTATTCCAGTAAAAACATATGAATCTACTGATACAACAATTAATTTGTATTTCGACAGAGAGGCTTATAAACCGTTGGAAGCTAAAACCATTACTCTTATAAATGCTGGAAAACGTATATTAGCCTTATTCAACATAAACGATAGTGTGATGAGATTTTGACAAGAATATGTTATCAATTAAATATCGAGTATTAAAAAATTAAAATGAAATTATTATTAATCTGTTTAATCCTACCATCTATTTATGCATTACCAATGGGCTTGCGTCATGGTCCAATAAGTGACGATGAATTTCAAAAACAAGAAGCAGCGTTTCAAGAAACTTATTCTGTTTGTGATGTGTGTAAAACCGTTTACATTGAGATGCGAAAAAACGTTGCTAAAGATGATTCATTATTTCATTTTGGCAAAGAACAAGAATTCAAAACAAAAGCTAGACAATTTTGTCATACGTATGAAACGACTAAAAAAGAAAATGATTGTCTTACTATTGCAGGAGACTCACATCGCATGATGAAATACTTGTATGATACGAGACCATCGGGTTGTGAACGTACTGGATATTGTCAGCGTTGTATACCTTGTGGTTACGATTGTATGACTTGCGAAGACCCCGACTTTTACGATAACTTTATGAACAGCATGGCAAACAAATGGGATGATTTTAAGTCATGGTTGAATAAGTAAAGAATATTACATGGAACGAATGTACTATATGAATATAGTATAATGTCAATATATGATTTGTTTGCGGTAGATAAACTATCACATGCTTATGATATTGAAACAGCTGGTAAATCAATCATGCGAAACTTAAATATTGGTTCTTTAAAACAATGGTTAAATGAAAATAACATTAATTATAATAATGAAAATGTGGACATATTATTACAAAACATGCAACGTCATGTAAGTGCTTCTGCATCTGTATTATTGGACCCGGGTTTGAAAGATTGTTATGATGCTTGGTTGTGTTCTTTGTCTAATCCTTCTAAACAATCAATTGCAAAGGCTAGAATGATGTATATGAATGCACATAATTGTGATGTACAGTTTGGCGAAGGTTGTTTTGATATGTTATCTACGAACGATGTAGACGTGTGCCTTCATCCAATAGCTTCTACTACATTTAAAACAAATCAATATTTAAATTGTAGATGGTGTAAAAAAAATTTTGATTTAAATTCCTTTTCCATATTACAATGCAAGTGTACAGCACGTATTGGGCATTCGAAGTGCGCCGATGAGTTCTCTAATGAATATAAAAACAGATGTCCAGTGTGTCGGACCAATTTATTGAAGAGAAAAGAAATATCAAAGTACATGTTTTGGGGTATAGAGAATAAATTTAAATTATAATACTATTTATATTATTTAACATATGCACTCAACGAGGTCGAAACCGTATATATACCCAAAATCACTATGTAACATAATGCCGAAGGTTACGGTCTCTGAATACATGACCCATGATAGAAGAAGGGTTGTAAATAAGGAAGACAAAAATTTAAACCAGCGCATAAAAGATGTAAAACGTCGCAAACAAAACGTATTTGTCCGTGGAAGTAAAAAGTACCATATATTATTTGATAGTCCCAATATTAAACGAGCAATCATCCGTATGATAAATAAAAAGAATACAACCTTCATAATTGGTTGTGTGTCTTGGCTGTCCAATAAAGATATTTTAAAAGCCCTTTCCAATAAACGAGGCTGTTGTATTATATGTACTAGAGATAAAAAAACAAAAAATCAAGAAAACCAAAAAATGTATGCAAAATTAAAACCAGCATATCCATGTGGAGCTGTTCGAGTCGTTGGAGATAAGGGGTGGAACAAATCGTTGATGCATCACAAATTCTTGGTGGGATTGGATGAAGTTGGTGAAGCCAAATGGGTTGTAAACGGTTCATTTGATATGACGGAAGTTGCAACATCAAATATAGAAAATATAATGATTATTGAGGACGAAGATTTGTCACAATGTTATTTAGATGAATTTAAGCGCGTATATTCTGTGTCAAAACCTTTAAAAATAAATGTATAAATATTTTTTTCTTTTTAAATCCGTAAAATTAGTAACTGGAGTATATGGGTACATGTTCGTACGAATAAATAATGAAAGCAAATAAACTTCGTACGCGTCAGTCTATTCATGCTAATAGAAACGTATCAGATAAAATTGGTCAAAATAAAAAATATTTGTTGATGATACATGACATTTATACCTTCGGTTACATTGGATTGATATTGATTATGGCATCGTTTAATATAGCACCTTTTCTATCTTGTTTTTTATTGTTGATAGATGCATTATGGATACATTCTGACAATCGATTTCACAAATCCTATTTTCCAACCCTTTATTCTATTGGTTGTGTATTATCTGCTTTCATGGCATTGAGCTCACAATACAAGTTCTATGTATTTGCATATCAAATGCATTGTTTTTCTAGATTGATATCGCCAATTTACATAATACATAGGCGAAATAAAAAATATAGCATATTAGAATGGTTGTATGTGTTATCTTGGCTGGTTATGAAGGTAGGTGCATCTTGGTCCGTTTTAATATTGTATTGGAATGAAGCGGGCAAATTATATTCTGATTGGGTACTTTCACAAAACAGCACACCTATTTATAACCCTTGGACCAATCCACCTGCTATTTTGTTGGTGGCGGTTGCTGTAGCGAATGTGGTGGTTGAATGTGCACAATCTTATTACGTGGTAATGGGTTCCAAAAGCTTCATTTAAATTTTGAGTCATATAAAGGGTTTTAATAATTATGATATAATGAGTTCTGTAAAATCACATGATAAAATAGGACGTTCTAAACGTGAAGATTTCGAAGCACCTGAAGCCATCGTAATTGGCCGCTTTGATTTTTCTGGAGATCCAAAATACGAAAAGATGCGAAATTATGATAGAGATAAGAAAGATTGTTGTCTGTGTTGTGATTGTTTAACTGGACTTTTTATGTGCTCTTAAATCCAAGTATTTTTTAAATTAACTATATATTCTATTTTTTATTTAACATATAATGTATGCTTCTGACTTTCTATTCTTTTCTATTATGCTACTATTGTTAGTTTTAATGGGGTTTATTACAATATATGACCATATGTCGGACCATAATTGGGAAAAATCACATCATCGTACATTACGAAATCGTTTAGAAGATGCTACTAAAACGGTAGATGTTGTGAAGGTGAAGAACAATCCATGTTGTATGGCGAGAACAAAGGTATGTATGGCATGTGAAATGGGTATAACAATAGCTACTTTTTGTGAGAAGATTGCACCGTTACATAAGGAAGATTTTGGATGTGTGAAGCAAAAACTTAGTTCGTTTCCAAAATTAAATATGGATGTAATGGTATCTGTTTTGTCACGTCGTTCTGCGTTTGAAACGCGCCAAATCATTCGTGATACATGGGCATCTGGGCATGACAACGTATTTTTTGCTATAGGTACGTGTTGTCCCATACCTCCAAAGGACCGTAAAAAATGGTCATGTATACGTGCAAAACCCAGTTCTGAAGAAGAGCAAAGGAAGTGGGACAATAAATGTATTCAAGAGGATACAAAACTGGATGAGGAAGCATCTAAATATAAAGATATCATTCGTATGTTAGAAGTAGATGTATATCGTCATTTACCACAAAAAGTTAAGTTTTGTTATAAGTGGGGACTTGAACATACAAATGCAAAATGGTTTGTTAAGACAGATGATGATTCTGTTGTACGTATAGATACACTTGAATCATACCTTAAAAAAACATACAATTCGAACGAATATGTAGTAGTTGGTAATGTAGCGGATGGATGGGGCGTTCCTCGTAGTGGTAAATGGGCCGAAAATGATTATAAGCCATCGAAATATCCTAAATTTCCTTTGGGTTCAGTAGGTCATGTTGTATCCAAAGGTGTGGCATCGTACATTGTCGATAATACTGAAAAACTATTCAATTATCAAGGTGAAGATGTTTCTATAGGTATATGGTTGAATGAATCACCTTTAAAATCTAAAATAAAATGGGTAAATAGTAAGCATATGACGAATCATGGTAATTGTAAAGATACTAATATGTGGTTAATAGGTCATAATATCAAGCCGGTAACAATGAAAGATTGTTTTAAACATAAGGATGAAATGATAGAAAAAATAAAAATAAAAAGGGTTTCGCCATTTTCACTTGATTTGGATAAACGTTTTGACATAGTTATAAAAACGGTATATGCTTTGTATTTTACAAATACAGGTAAAGTCAACAGTTATACAACGAAAATGTACGAGAGACATTTACAAGTATGGAACAATTTCAAAGAACCATGTACATTTACCGGTCAAAAAGATTGGTTTGATAGAACAAAGCCATGTATTAAAAAGGCGTCTGTACAGGATTTTATATCATCTTTTCATAAAACAATTAAAAGTTTAAAAGATAATGGATTTGATAATAACAAGTCAATTGTTCCAGTGACCAAAACCCTATTCCCTTTAAATGGCGCACATCGAATCGCTGCAGCAATCGCGCTTGGCATGAATACAATGCCCGTCCAAGTCACGTCTTCTAGCCATTCATTTGTTTGGGATGCAAATTTCTTCATAAATAAAGGATTTGATACAAAGTATGCTGATTTTGCTATGTTGCAATTTCTAATACGTTCACCACAAGTAGCTACTATTATATTTTGGCCTGAAGCTGCCTCACATAAGAATATAGTTACCGCTCAAAAAATGGTCCGTGATAAATTGCCAGTTCTGTATTCCAAACAAATATTACTAAACAAACAGGGCGTCGCTTCGTTGACCGAACATGCATATGGGCAACAAAATTGGCTGAAAACTAAAATTAAATTGTTACAGATCATGTTCACTGACGGGGTCACTAAAAAGCCAGTGATTGTTATGTTTGTGATAACCAAACCAAAACCTGAAATGGACGCGTTTAAATTACAGTTACGCAAGCATTTCAACCTTAATGAGTTGAAATCTTCTGTTCATATTTCTGATTTCCACGCTGAGGCCAATATTATTGGCGAAATGGTGCTTAATGATAATTCTATAATGTTCATGAACAGACACAAAGGTCAAAACTGCAAAGAAGTCTCACATGAAATCGCATTCAGAAAATCTCTGAAAGAAGTAAATCCTTTGATTTATATACACAAACAAGACATCATGATTGATTCGGGGGCAGTTATGTCTTTTTTTGGTTTCCGAAAACGCACAGACATTGATATTCTTTTTCAGAATAAAATCGATAAAATGTTATTGGGATGGAAAAATGACATTTTAATTGAAGCCCACGCGTTTGATAAAAATAATATTGGCAATGGTCGCGCGTGGGGACAGGAGCATATTACATCGGTCCGTTCCGTTAATGATTTGTTTACTGATCCACAAAATTATGGCTATTGTCATGGTATCAAGTTCGTATCTCTACAGCAATTGGTACGTTATAAGACTCGGCGTGGTGAACCCAACAAAGATGACAAAGACGTCGCACAGATAAAGACATTTTTAGAAGAAAGCGGCACAGGTCAAACGGAATTTGACATACCTGACATAACCATCCCTACTGTACTTACAAATTCTATACGACGTAAATTGTACATGGACGATGATACTTTTATGGGTGTGCTTGCCAAACCATTTGGCAATGACGATCAAAAAGCAATGTATAGGCTTTTACGATTGTTGTATAAAAATAAAATGTATCCGCTTGATGTACAATCACCGTCAATGTTTCACACCAATCCAAACTGGGGCGCACGTCGAGGAAATTTACCGATTGGTCGATATTATTTGCATAAATGGTTAGACAACATGAATAGTAAAATATCTGGCCCAAAAAAGTGTCTAGAAATTGGTGATGGACATTTTATAAAAGAGACGAATACTGCTTGGAGACAGAAAAAAGGCAAAATGCTGTCTTTCTGTTCCGAGGATTCAATTTCTCTAGATTTATCAGACCCAAAAGCAGATTTACATGCAAATTTAGAAAGTCCGTTTCAAACCCTACAGGAACGTCATCGTTTGAATGAACTTCGAAATGGATTTGATGTTATTATTTGTGCTCAAGTTTTCGAACATATTGACAACCCCAGACCTGCAATAATTGGCATTTCAAAACTTTTGAAACCAGGTGGGACTCTTTTATTTTCAGTTCCATTTATATCAAATCCCGTGCATGGCCACGACGTTCATCGGTTCACAACGACTGGTGTTGCGAATTTGGCGAAATATGCGGATTTACAAGTTATATCCAACGAGGCTATGGGAAATTCTATGGTTACCATAGGTTATTTACTTGATTTATCATCTGACGACTTTACAGAAAAGGAACTAATGCAGAAGGACCCGCACCAATATGTTGGCGTTTACTCGGTGTTGCAAAAAACAAAAAAAATGCCCAAACCAAAAATAAATTCGATAATATTTGTCCTATCTCATTCTTTCAGGTCGAAGTCTGGTGTAACAGGTATTGAAAGACGTAACAGTATCCGAGAAACGTGGAAAAAAGACATACCAGACGATAGTATTTTTCGTTTTGTCATGGATAAAACAACTTCCTTGGAAATACTGAATGAAGCAAAAACATATGGAGATATAATGTTTTTAGAAACAGAACAAAAAGGACAGGCAAAAGAGTTTGGTAAAAAATTAATGGAAATGTCAAAATGGGCGTTACGAAATTACGATTTTAAATATATGTTCAGAGTAGACGACGACAACTTTTTGTGCATAGAACACATATTTCATGATTTAAAGTCACTTCAATACCCAGAATCAATCGTGTGGGGATGGTGGTTCTCAACTCCCATGCTAATGAACCCGCCTTTAAATACATATTATTTAGACTCGCCAAATATAGGCGATATTTGCCGCGGGTATAATAGCATAACGAATGCAAAAAACAATTGGAGACCAGATGAAATGCTTATTGTCATTTCGGCAAATTTAATCGAAGAAATGTTTGGTGGTACAAAACTCCCACAAACATGGGACTTAATGGATGTAACTATTATACAATTGCTAAAAAACACCGGAATAACATACATGGTAGACAATGCAAGAATACAGAGAGGAGAAGGTACATATGGGCCAAATGCCGGACCTAATAACATTGAATCGTATTGTAAAACAAACATCGCGTACCATAAAGCGCATCCAGTAATGATAAAGAAATTATGGAAAAGTGGCTACGAAGATTCTAAGTATAAAAACTACAACACGGTACGAATCCACGACAATTGTATTAAAAATATATAAGTATAATGTAAATATAATTTAAAGATGTATAGATTTATTCCATTAGGCGTGATATGTATATGGCTAATTTGTATTTTTTTCAGAAGTACACGCACAAATATCGAGAATGTAATGTCAAATGCTGTAACAGGAAGTGTGTTTAATGCAAAACGTATTCGAAAGTTCCAACGTTCGTACTTTGAAACAACTACATCTATATTAAAGACACCTCCATCGTCTCAAATGTGTGATCATTGGGCAGTTGTGACGACTATAAATAGTCCGACTAAGAGTATTTTACAAATTATATCCCAAACAAATATGTGCCTGGTCATTGTTGCCGATAAGAAAACACCGGTTGAAAAATACCAAAAACTTGAAACCATGAAGACAATATTTCTTTCTATAGAAAAGCAAGAAGCTCTCAAAGATTGGGAAATATTAACTAAAATACCTTGGAACCATTTTGGACGTAAAAATTTGGGCTATTTGTATGCTATTTATCATGGTGCCAAAACCATATATGATTTTGACGATGATAACGAACTCATTTCGTCATTCCCAAATTTTAATAATATGGTTTGGGAAAAAGTTGCAAACACAAAGGTATTTAACCCATATCCGCTTTTCATTGAACTGAATGACGTTGCCTGGCCACGTGGTTTTCCACTTACACAAATACAGAATACTTCAACTTGGAATACAACCACGAAAACAATTAAAACTTCAAATATAGGCGTTATACAAAGTTTAGCAAATCATGATCCAGACATGGATGCCATATGGCGATTAACCCGTAAACTTCCTCTATACTTTGAAACAAACAAACGAGTTGTTTTACCAATAGGTACTTACTCCAGTTACAACGCTCAGGCAACTCTACATTACGCGTTGTGGGGAACACTTCTGCCAGTATCTGTACATGGACGTGTTAGTGACATATGGCGAAGCTATATTATGCAGCGACTTATGCATGATTTAGGTCTTCATGTTGCATTTGTGAGTCCGTTTGTGAACCAAATAAGAAATGCACATAATTATTTAGGAGACTATATGTCTGAACGTCCTTTATACGAAAAGACAGAAGAACTTATTCGTATTTTGAAAGTGTGGTCTAGTTCATCAAAGGTTTTTGAACGCCGTATGGTTGAATTATTTGTTGAATTGTATGAATATGGATTCGTAGAAAAGAGTGATGTGCTTCTTGTTCAAGCATGGGTAAAAACGTTAAAACAAATGCAATATAAATTTCCCAGTATAATTTAAATATTCATGGTAATAATTTATCTATTTCATCAGTATTTTCTTTGTTCTCTATTTCTTTTTTTATTGGTATTTTTTGTGTAAATGATACCCATACGGCTAAACCAGATTGAAATACCAACGATGATACATTTAAGGAAGACAAATCACTAGAATTGATAATAAATATGATATCTTTGGCCGATGATAGTCCTATTTTCGCTAAAGCACCATTATAAGAAAGTACAAACGCTATACACAAACCATTTATAGCACCGAATACGGCATGTACGTATTCAAAGCACTCATGTTTCACATGAAAACCATTCGAACTGAAAAACGGTATGAATGCCGATATTAACGAAAAACTGATTATTTTTGAACATCGTTGTTCAAAACCAGATTCTTTCCCGAAATTTAATCCCAATGCCGACAAATACGAACCGAGCGATGAAAATAGACATTTCAATAAAAACAAAGGCACTAATGTTTTATTTACGAATGTCAACCCAAGTACCGAAAAAATGGAAATAAAAGTAGCCGGTGTAAATGCAATGCCATTTTGAATTACATTTGATATGAATAAAGAAGGTTTTGTACCCATGGAATATGTGTAAGGCGTTATTTCTTCGGAAAGCCACAGATATGAAGTACACAAGCTTGATAAACCATATATAAAAGCCGCCAGCCATAAATATTTATCGTAAAGTAATATTTTTGGCATTGATTTGGTCTTAATTTTACAAAAAATGGACACAAATATTATTTTCATTATTGATTGAAGTAAAAGTTGAAGCTCTGGAGTTCCTTGGTATATCCATGAAGAATATGTGTACATACAAGATACAAATAAATATAATGTATTCAGTATGATTATATTACGCATTTTAATTAAGAATATATAAATACTTTTAAGTACTATTTTCTACATACCTCATAGTTTTTTATAAACCAATCTACCGTTTCACCTATTGCATAGACGAAATCCGTAAATTCTATATCGCCCAACTCTTTCTTCAATAAATCATTGCTAGTATTCTTTTTAAATTGGCCATCTGATTTTGAAACATCGAAACTCAATGATTTGCCAAATTTATCAGCTATTGACTTCGCAACATCTCCAATACTTATCTCAACGCCTGGAGAACAAATCAACACCTTTGCATGTACTTGTTTCTTGTGAATCAATTTTAAAATTATTTTACCCAAATCCACATTATATATAAACTCACGCAACGGTTTTCCACTTCCCCATACCGAAAGCCTTTTATAAATATGACAACGATGAATCAATGCCGGAACAACATGTCCGTTTTCCAATGAAAAATTGTCATAAGGACCAAATACATTGGTAGGGCATATAGATATACATTCCATACCATACTGCTTCTCATATGCTCGATTTAACACCTCACCCATTCGTTTCGCATATGCATATGAAAAATTAGAATCATGTGGTTTACCATCGTGTAATGTATCTTCAACTATAGGATAAGATACTTTATCAGGAAATATACAAGTTGATAAACATGTTATAACTCTTTTTACCTTATACTTGTGACAACAACGCATTACATTAATTTGCATCAACATATTTTTTTCGAAAAAATCAACTGGTTGTCGCATATTATGAAATAAACCACCAACATATGCAGCCAAATGAACAACCATTGATGGTTTTACCTTCTCGAATAGTATTTTACACTCTTCATAAGATTCTAAATCAGCATCGCCCCTGTTTGCAAAATATAGATGTTTCAACTCATCATCGTTGGCCGCCATTTTAACACCGTTTGCTACTAAACCGTTACCACCAGTTAATAAAATCATTATTTAAAATTATAATTAATCTTTTATACCGTCCATTTTAACCATTTCAGAAACCAATTCCTTGAATCCAATAGATGGTTTCCATCCTAAACGCTTTTTTGCTTTTGTAGGGTCACCCATTAATTGATCCACCTCCGCTGGACGAAAATATTGTTCACTTATCTCCACCAATGTTTTATCTCCACACACACCGATTTCATTCACACCCTCACCATTCCATGAAATTTTAATATCCTTTTCTTGAAAAGCCAACTCAACGAATTCTCTTACACTGTGCATTTCGCCAGTAGCCAATACAAAATCATCAGCCTTTTCTTGCTGCAACATCATCCACATACCTTTCACATAATCACGTGCATGGCCCCAATCGCGTCGAGCATGCAAATTTCCTAGTATCAACTTGTCTTGTTTTCCATTTACAATAGCATTCACTGCTTTTGTTATTTTACGAGTTACAAAGGTTGGTCCTCTTCGGGGTGATTCATGATTAAACAAAATACCGTTGCAAGCAAACATATTATAGGATTCTCTGTAGTTTTTAGTAATCCAAAACGAATATAGTTTTGCTACGCCATATGGTGAACGTGGATAAAATGGCGTTGTTTCTTTTTGTGGTACTTCTTGAACTTTGCCATACATTTCTGATGTACATGCTTGATAGAATTTAGCAGAAATACCCGTACAACGAATTGCTTCTAATAAACGCAACGTACCAATTGCATCTACTTGTCCAGTGTATTCTGGCAATTCAAAAGAAACTTTAACATGACTTTGTGCTGCTAAATTATATATTTCCAAATATGTGGTTACAAGAGGTTTTATAGCTAATAATATAGAAGTTAAATTTGTAGTATCTGTCAAATCACCATATTTTAATGTTATTTTAGAACGTATATGTGCAATACGTTCTGTATTAAAGGAAGAAGCACGACGTTGAATTCCCCAAACATGATAACCTTTTTCTAATAAAAATTCAGCGAGATAGGATCCATCTTGACCAGTTATACCCGTTATAAGAGCTAATTTCATTTTATAACATATTATATTGTTTATATATCATTTATAACAAAAAACTAGGATTCAATATCCATTCTCTTACTCTCAACGCTTTTTCATGTTCTTCATTCATTAATAACCCAAAACGCATATCAACCGCTACCGTATCTGTTACACCTTGACCTAACCCCCTAGCATCGTCTCTATTTCCTCTACGGTCCAAAATCATTATCATTTTACCCTTGTCAAACCCAACACCCGTTGGCTGGCCTGTTATCCATGTCATTTTATGCTCTTCATTCTCCAACCAAGCCATCGTTGGCATCGGCCAAAATTTAGCTTGCAATGGTGCATTCGGTTCTGAATGACATTCCCATGTTAACCCATGAACATCAGAACACAACTGTTTTGCATCTACAATACTATACACCGCCCATAATTCTCCATTGTTTCTTGAACGTATATCCACTTCAAAAATGACTTCTATCGTCTTATCATGATACACTCTCAACACACGTGTAACCATATCAAACGTTGTTCGCATCTCGATATAATCGTCTGTTTCACACGATTCGAATGAATGCACTTCCAACGGAATTTCAACGTCACTAACAGACAATAAATAAGCCCCGGCAGTTCCCTGATTCGTACGCCAAACAAAACGCTCCTTCACATTGACATGGTTCACCGCAAACAAAAAACCGTTGTCAAACTCCACGTAATTCGATTTCCATTTTGTTTTTCTGCATTCAGGTTCGCCTTCAAACGGTTTTATTTCATTTGGTTTGTGTGTAGGTGTTTTCATATTTAATGGGTTTACAGAAACGGGACCTTCTATGTTCAATGCTTTTTTTATTTTAGCATTTGCTGATTCTACCGCGTTTTTCATGGTATTGTAATAATCCTGAACAACGTGTGATTTAGCTGTCCCTGTTATACCGTCATGGTGTTGAAACAACGCTAATGCTTGTTTTTCAAGGTGAAGGTCCTCATCTGGGCATAATTTTTCAGCTGCTGCAATAGTCGCCTCCAATTTACGGTCATAACCTTTATAAAATATTCTAGAATTAAAATAACCTGTCCAATAATCTTTTTCTCTGTCTGAATATGGAAAAAAAGACCCTTCAAGCGTTGGGACATCGTTATTAACTACAGAATCAAAATAATGCGTTAGTGTTGAGAACGATGCTTGTACATTTGGAACATGTTTATGAATCCAATCAAACATTTTTTGATAGTTTTCAAATTGTCTATCGGCTTCTTGCATGTTTTGATATCTAAAATCGTCTCCCAATGGTATCAACACATGCTTATTTTTGTATAACATGGCTTTTTTGTATACTTGGTCCAGCCATAATAGACTTTTTTCTTTTACATTTTCTTCATTTATGGATACAGGTGGTGTTCCCCATGGACATCCTAACCAAGATGTGCCAGCACCTATGCGTTTAAAATCGAATTGACAACATATAGAGGGGTCGGGACCACATGTGTGAGGTCCATCGTACGAATAGAAAGGCATCATGTGTGTAAATATGTTACCAGCAGGTGTGGACCATTGAAATTCCAATTGTTGTTTTTTTGCCAATTGTTTTTTTATAGCATAATGTACACGTTGTATTAACATACCTTTGTATCCCATTTCTTTTAAAATATGCGCTTGACCTGCTGAATGTCCAAACGGGTCTATGGCCCACGAATATTGTGGTCTGATTCCTAAGTGTTCTTGTAACCATTGTAGTCCCTCTTCCAATTGCCATTTTACGGCTCTATCTGTAACACAAGCTTCATCGTTCATAACCCATCCGCCTGTTACAAAATCTAGTCTTTTTTGTTTCACTAATTCTTTAACTTGATGTTTTTGTTGTTCGGTCGCGTCTTTCCACCATAATGAAAAATACGATATTTCTGCCCATATAAAAGTTGCTGTAGAACGTTTAATTAGTGATTCCACTACTGTGTTTAATATATGTTTTGTTTGGGTAGAATAGTAATTATGGTATGTTTTGATCCATCCAGGGTCATTGTGTGAATGTGGTACAACATGTATCGTGAGTCCGT
>JACLAD010012222.1_pt1 | contig 36221 bp, 36 predicted proteins | sample 8027901 | NCBI WGS metagenome assembly JACLAD01 (sample SAMN15725071, study PRJNA655200) | protist metagenome | isolation source: fluorescence activated cell sorting (FACS) single amplified genomes of... | place: Spain: Blaines Bay Microbial Observatory, Mediterranean Sea | collected 2016-07-05 | reverse complement strand
CTCGCCCGGCCAGCGTCGGAGGGTTCGGGCATCGAGCCCGACCCCTCCGAAACGGGAGTCCGGCTGCCTGCCGCCGCCCTCGAGACAGCGGCAGGCAGGTACGCCGCTTCATGGCCGCTGGGCCACCCACTCTCACCGCCGTGGGGGACGGGCCTTCTCACCCCTTCCGTCCCCGATCACCGGGGAGACGCGCTCTCACGTCCGCGCGGCCGATCCTGGGTCCGATTCGGCACTCCTGCCGACCCATCCCTGCAATGCAGATTCTGCAATCCAAGGATGCGAAATAATCTATTTCTGCTCTTCGGGGCCATGTCGCCTGAGTGCATGGCGCAGTGTCGGCGCACTTACGCCGAGCGTGCGAGCGACACTTTTGCGGCTCTCTCCGGCATGGAGCAGCGCGGTCGCGACGCGCACTTGCTGCGCACTTAGCTTCGGCTTGCGGCCGGGCCTCACCGGGCGCAGCGGCGCTGGAACCGTCGGCGGTCGAGAGCGGCCCGCTGCGGCCAAAGCTGCGAGCAGTGCGAGGGCCGGCGCTGCATTGGGGCTGCTCGTGTCGATCCCATCATCCAGCGAGCGCAGGCAGACGCCGCGCCGCGTCAATTCATCGAGCAGCACCACCAATTCAGGCAACGAGCGGCCGAACTGACCGAGATCGCCTACGACGAGCAGATCGCCGGCGCCGAGCGTTGCGAGGGCTGCATCGTCGTTCTCGATGATTGCCTCGCACCCGTCGACGGTCAGTCGATCCCTTGCCCCCGCGATCAGGGTATCCGCGCCGCCGAGCGGCACATAGCCGATGCGGCGGCTCCGCTTTTCCTCTCCTGTTTCTTTCTCCGGCGGGCGCGTGGGACGCCGACGGGAGAATAGACCGCTTCGGGAAAATACCATTGCTCTCGATCCTGGGCGGGTCGGGATGCCCGATACATTCCAAGGGCCAGAGCGCCGAGACAAGCGGCCTACGAGAGGAGCGCCCAGCTCCAGCCCACATGTGAGACACTCAAAGCGGGTTTCGCTTGCGAAATATCGCAAAAATGGTATATTATCGGGATGAATTGGACGGTCGTGTTTCTCGATGAAGGCGTACAGGCGGAAATTGACGGGCTTTCCGGGGATATTCGCAGCCGCTTCGAGCGGATTGTCCATCTGATCGAGACGCACGGCCTGGAGCGTATCCGCGAGCCCTACGTGCGCCATCTCGAGGGGCCGGTCTGGGAAATGCGGATGAAGGGGCGCGACGGCATCGCCCGCGCCGCTTACGTCACCGCGACGGGAAAGCGGGTCGTCGTGGTGCATGTTTTCTCAAAGAAGACCCAGAAAACGCCCCGCCGGGAAATCGAAACTGCCCTTCGCCGGGCGAAGGAGGTGAAATGACCAGAACGTACATTCCTGCCGGAGAATCCTTCGCCAAATGGCGGCAGGACCCCGGTTATGTCGAAGCCTACGACGCACTTGAGGACGAGTTTGCGCTTGCCGACGCGTTGATCCGTGCGCGCGCGCAAGCGCAGATGACGCAGGAACAGGTCGCCCAGGCGATGGGGACGACCCAAGCCGTTATCGCCCGCCTCGAGGGCGGCCAAACCATGCCGTCCACGCGCACCCTCAAGCGGTTTGCCAAGGCGACAGGAACGCGCCTGCGTATCCAGTTCGAGCGTCCTGACGATGCGCCGCCGATGCCGCCACAGCACCGACCAGATCAGCCGAACCGGTGAGGCAGGGCGTGTTGCAGAAGTCCAGACCTCCCGAAACCGAATGCGATCTCGATCGCATTCTGATCCAGGTCGACGAGGAGACCTACGGCTTCTTTCTGAAGGTGCTCGACGAGCCTTCACCATCCGAGGGATTGAAGCGGTTGATGAGCGCTCCGCCCACTTGGAATGAGTGACTCCGGACGCGCGAGCGCGTCCGGCAAACCGGCCCTCTCCTCCACCACTCCTTAGAGCGGACGCTTGCATCATGCAGTGGCGGCTTCGACCAGCCGTGCCGCTTCCGGGTCGTAGCGGCACCGGGTGATCGTGCCGGCCTTGATGCGCTCAACCGCCTCATCAATTACGAACAGCGGCACCAGGAACCATTCGCGTGCCGTGACCGGATTGCCGAACCGGTCCATGATTTCAATCCCCATGCGTGCCGGCGCGAATATCCGGTGCAGGAGGTTTTCGAGCTTAGTGCGGTTGATGTTGTAGAGCTCGTAGGCTGCCACCAGCTCGACCTCTGCCAGCAAAAAGGTTGGATCGAGGCGAGCGTTAGCGATGCGTCGCTCCACGCTTCCGCCGGTGACACCGATCTTGTGCAGCAGGTCGCGGTGCTGCGCCACGACCGGATGCCTCGATTTGCTCCGCAGCACATAGATTGTGCCGCTTTCGATGTCGCCTTCCTCGCCCGCGTCCCCAAAAAGCGGCCCCGCTGACGGATCGGTGATGCGGCGCCCGGCATCGTCGTCATTCAGCGCCCGCTGGAGCGAGCGCATCAGCATGTTGCTCTCCGTGCCGTTGTCGAAGATCACGCGAAGGCGCGCGTCCCGGTCCCCGTAGGATTGGGTGAACTCCTCCTCCTTCTCGGCGACGTAGGCCTTCTGGCCGCCGACGATGAAGAAGCGGCCCTGCTCGATCTCGGCCTTGCGTTCGAAGGGGCGCGTTTGACGGATGCCGGCATCGAGCTCCTTCTGCACCCGCTCGAAAAGCCCTTTGAAGCGATCGAAGTCGGCGCAGGGTTGGCGGTTAGCGATCTCTTCGGCGGCCTTCTTCTCGACGCTCGAGCGGACGTGGCGCAGCTCGGTGATACCGGCCGTGCCCGCCTCGAGGTCGGCCAGTTCGGCCGCTAGTTCGTCCTCATCGATCGCTTCAATTTCCTCGCCGGCGGCCACGCCGCCGGTAAGCAAGCCTTGATGGTCGAGCGGGGCGAGAAGGATGCGGCACTCCTCGAGTGCCCGCAGTCGGTCGAGGCGCACCGCGTAGAGCCGCTCGAAAATATCCCGGTCGTCGCCGTGCAGCGGCAGCCGGCCGTGTTCCTCGAAGAAGCGCTGCACCTCTTCAAAGCCGGCAATGATGCGTTCTTCCCGCGCCGAGCGCGCACCCTGCTTTTCCGGCTTGGCGAAGTCGGGGGCGAGTTCGTCCTCCAGTTCGTCGAGGTCAATGTCAGCCATTACGGGCGTCCTTGTCGTAGCGGCCGTCTTTCTTGAAGCGGAGGAACACCGCGGCGCCCTCAGCCATGCGGCGCTCCCAGGGATCGGCCGCTGTTGGGGAGGGTGGGCGCCCGCGATCTCGTTTGAAGCGCAGCGCCCGCACCGCGAGGTCCTTCGCCTCGTCCGGGCTCAGCGCCGTCCGCTTGGCCGAGATAACCGCTGCCACTTGGCGCAGGCTCTCCTCGCTCATCGTCTTGGCGAGGATCGCGTAGGCCTCCCCGAACGGGTTGATGCTGTCGATCAGGTCGATGTCGAGCTCGCGCACATCCATAGCGAAGCGGCGCACGCCGTCGACGAAGGCGGTGTTGGCTGACGCCTCATTCTCGCTGTCATTGATGGCAATCTTCTTCGCCTGCTGCGTCAGGGTGAGCGCGGCGATCGCGTGCTGGCGCACCGCCTCCTGGTCCTCGTCATCGAGCTCGGGGTACTTCTCGCGGATGATCTTGCCGAGCCGCACCTGCGTCAGCTCGGGCGGTACGAGCTCCTCGTCGAACAAGCCCCGCTCCACCGCCGTCTTGTCCTGCACGAAGGCGGCGATCACCTCATTGAGGTCCTCGCGGCAGATGCGCTCCGCCTCCTTGCTCTTCGGTTCGGCGAGGCCCTTAATCTCGATCTGGAACTGCCCGGTCTCCTTGTTGAAGCCAACATTCTCCTTCTTCGGGTCGTAGCCGCCTTCGCCGTATTCGAAGCCGGGCGCCGGGCCGTTATCCTCCCGCTTCGGCTTGAACTCAAAGCGCGGTGCGAGGACCTGCTCCATGAGCAGACACGCCGCGATCGCCTTCAGCGTGTCGTTGACCGCCTCGGTCACGGCCGCTTCCGAGGCGTCAGGCTCGGCGATGAGGTTTGTGAAGCGGGCGCGCGTTTTGCCCGGCGCGTCGCGGGTGGCGCGGCCGATGATCTGCACCACTTCGGTCAAGCTAGCGCGGTAGCCGACTGTCAAAGCGTGCTCGCACCAGATCCAGTCGAAGCCTTCTTTCGCCATGCCCAGCGCGATGATGATATCGACATGATCGCGGTCATTCTTGTGGGCCGGGTCCTTCAGCGCGGTCACCACGCGCTCGCGCTTGGCACCGTCATCGTCGACCAAGTCGGCGATCCGAAGGACGCGCCCGTTCGGGCGCTTGACCAGCTGGAAGCCCGTGGCCGGGTCGGTGCCTTGCCATTCACCGAGCGCCTCGATGATGTGCTCGACCTCGCGGATCTTATCCTTTGTGCTCTCGCGCGAATTGACGCTCGGGATGTGTATGATTGTCTTCTCGTCCGGCTTGAGCACATTCAGAATGTCATCGGCATAGGGGCCGCTGTAGAAAAAATAGCCGATATCGAGGTTCTTCAGGTACTCGTAGCCGTTGAGCTGCTCGTAATAGGTGTAGGTGACGCTTTCGAATTTGGCCTCGTCATGCGGCGCCAGCACCGCTTCCGCATCGCCGCGAAAGTAGGAGCCAGTCATCGCCACAATATGCACTCTGTCGCGGGCGATGAACTCGGCGAGGTGAGCACCCAGCTTGTTATCCGGACCCACCGAGACGTGGTGGAACTCGTCCACCGCGATCAACCGGTCGTCGAACGCCTCTACCCCGAACTTCTCCACGGCAAAGCGGAAGGTCGCGTGGGTGCAGACTAGCACGCGGTCGTCGCTCGCCAGGAACGCCCCGACTGATTTTACCTTGCCGCCGTCCTCACCGGGCGCGTTGCACAGGTTCCATTTCGGCTCGACCCGCCAATCCGCCCAGAAGCCGAACCGGCTAAGGGACTCATCATTGAAGCTCGCGCCGATGGAACGCTCCGGCACCACAATGATCGCCTGGCGCAGGTCCTGATTGTGGAGCTTGTCGAGAGCGATGAACATGAGCGCCCGGCTCTTGCCCGATGCCGGAGGCGACTTGATGAGGAGGTACGGCTCGCCCCGCTTCTCAAAGGCGCGCTCCTGCATTGGCCGCATGCCAAGCTCGTTCGACTTCGTTGAATTGCCGGTCTGAGCGTAGGAGACGGAGACGGACGGGACGTGTTCGGGCGTGCTCATCCGCAGTCCTTCCGCTCGAAGTGCTCTTCGAAGGCGCGGACGCTGCCATATGTGTCGGCGACACGGCTCTGGACCTTACGCATCATCTCCTCGCCGCGGTCCGGCCAACCGTGATGCTCGAACATGGTCGTGAAGTTACCGAACCGCTCCTTTGCGATTCGAGCGATCGCCTTTGCGTCTCCACCGGGCGTATAGCGGGCGTGCGTCATGCCCTCACTCCCGGTTTTGCTGCCTTCTTTCTCCCGACCTCGTTCTCCTCAGCCGTCATTTTCGTGTAGAGCTCGAACAGCTTCTCTAGACGTTCGGTGTCGTTCTTGAAGCGGCGGCCGATATAGATGCGCTCCAGCACCTCGTCGTTGCGCTCATGCGCGGCGCGCAGGTCGGCGGGCATCGCCTCCGGGTCATACAGATCGGCGATCGTCGCGGGGAAATGAACCTCGCGCGCGAGAAGGATGTCCTCAGCGCAGCGGGTGAGGTCGGCCTTGTTCTTTTGAGTGAGCGGGGGGATAGGGAAGGTGTGCCAACCCATCTTGTTTGAATAACTGTAATCGCTTTTCATTCGTCCACAGACCGTGCCGATCCAGGAAAGATGAATCTTTGAAGCGAGTATGCTTAGGCTCCATAAGGGGGCATCATAAATCGCGTAGGCTAGATTGCTTATGACGCAAAGATCATCAAGGAGACCTACCGGCAGATACTCTCTGCCCTCTGAACTCCTAATGGGGACGATTATCGCATGAGATTTCCCGATTTTCATTTCACAGAACTGATGCGGTCGAGCAGCCATTGCTTTCGTCGCAGGCCGCGAACTCGCTAGGCGCCATTCTCGAACGCTTTCCACGCGCTTCTTAATGAGGTCAATCCTAAGAGCACGGTCCTTGACCTCGTCCGTTAGCCAAAGGCATTTCCGCGGTTTTCCCCGGATGAACTCTGAGGACCCATAGAAGTTTCTGGTAAAATTCGTTCGATCTGTTTCTTCTAAGTTCGACATCTCGCCATGATCAAAGATCAAAAAATTGCCCTCGTATGGCTGATTCCCTAGGCTCATGCGTGGCAAGCCATTCAGCGGCTTAGATGATCCATAGACTATCACATCACGACTTGGAACAAGGTAAGCGTTTATATTAGATGGTTCGTGTATTGAGATCGAGCCATCCTTGTTCTGTGTGTAGATCCTCCTACTCGTCTCGCTTGGAGAGCCGAATCCGATGATTGCAACCGTGACGCCAGCATTATGTGATGCGAGGTTTTTCCAAAGGAATGATGTGTGAGCGAATAATATTCGTGACCCAGTATCGAAAATTAGCGGCCATAAAAGGGGAACTTGCCCGCCTTGGCATATCGAGTTCGTAGACACGAAGGCCGACCGTGCTCCCGAGTGCTTCCCATAAATAGAGGCTTTCATGAACCAGCCAGAAACATAATCTAACGCCGCATAGCGGTCTGTATGCGACTCGAAAACGGCCCGAATATCATCTTTCTGCTCTAGCGTCTGATTCTTCGTTCCTCTGTACGGCGGATTTCCGCAAATGTAGGTCTCTCCGCCCTCATTCTCAAAATTAATCTGTGCCTGATCGAGTGGAGAGTGAAACAGGTCGTCCGCATGGTACTTCACGCCTGTCCCGCGGATATCCATGAGTTCCAACCAGTCGAGTCGCAACGCGTTGCCGCAGGTGATCCAGTTCATCGCATCTAGCGGCAGGAACTCGCGCAGCGCCTCCTTTTGGCCGCGATATGCGACGTCGCACTGATACTCCGCGATGATGAGGGCGAGCCGCGCAATCTCTGCCGGGAAATCGCGGATTTCGATCCCGCGAAAGTTCGTCAGCGGAATCACTGACTTTCGCCCGTCCTCGTCGCGGCGCGTGTTGATCTCCGCCTCGATCGCCCGCATCTCCTTATAGGCGATGACGAGGAAGTTGCCCGAGCCGCAGGCCGGGTCGAACACCCGGATGCGTGCCATGCGGTTCCGCAGGTTCAGTAGCTTGCGCGCGTTGTCGCCGGCTTCCTCCAGCTTTTCGCGCAAATCGTCGAGGAACAGCGGATTCAGAACCTTCAGAATGTTCGGCACGCTGGTGTAGTGCATGCCGAGTGCACCGCGCTCATCGTCCTCCGCCACCGCCTGGATCATCGACCCGAAGATATCCGGGTTGATCTTCTTCCAGTCTAGGCTGCCAATATGGAGAAGGTAACTGCGCGCGATTTTGCTGAAGCGTGGGACCTCCACGCTGGCAGAGAACAGCCCTCCATTGACGTAGGGGAAGGCGTCCGCCCAGCGCGGGAGGCCAGCCGCCTTCCGCTCGGCATGCTTCGTATTCATTGCCCGGAACAGCTCCGAGATCACCTCGTGAGTGTTCGAGGAGTCGCGGGCGCTCATCGTCTCGATCGTCTTCGTGAACAGCTCATCGGTCCCGAAGATGTCGGTGTCCTCGGCGAAGAAGCAGAAAATCAGCCGCGCCATGAAGTGGTTCATGTCGGGACGCCGCTCGGCCGTCCCCCACTCAGGATTATCCTTGAGCAATTCCATGTAGAGACGGTTCAGCCGCCCTGTTGCTTTGATGTCGAACGCGCTCTCGCGCAGCTGGCGCACCGTCGTGATTCCGGCGAGCGGCAGGAAGAAACCGAAATGGTCGGCGAAGTCGGCATAGGCGCAGGCGACGGTCTCGCCTGAGTTGAGGTCCTCGGCTTCGAAATCCGCCCCGTCTGTCGCGAGCACGAACTTCGCCCTTGCCTGCGTCGTCTTCGGACTCGCCTTCAGCGCTCGCAGCGTGTCCGTCACGGTCCCGGCGGCGCAGGTAGCGATATGGATGTTGCTACGCTGGAGCACCGCGCCAGAGATGTCCGAGGCATTTGACTCGCCTTTGCGCAGCCGCTTGATCGTGGTGTCCTTGTTCCCGAACGCTTCGAGGAAGGCGAAAGGGAATTCGCGGCCGTCGAACGGCTGCTCCGCTAAAGCGGACACGGCTTCCTCAATCTCAACCGCGTTCACGTCAGTTCCCCGCTCCGCATTTCCAACTGCTCCTCCCTCTAACTCGTAATATTCCACTTAAGATTGATTTAGAAGCAATTTCCCTAGCGCTTTGGAAAAACCACTGGAGCTAGGCGCGGTAGCCCCGCCGCTGCTTGCGGCGCGCGAGCGCATACAGAGCATCAAGCGCCCGGCCTGCCGAGGGGTAAAGATCAGAGCGGATGCGCCCTCGCCCACGGCCGATGCGGCCCCATTCGCGCACCAGTGCCCACTCGCCAAACAAGGTCGGCTGGACCGACAAGGCATAGAAGCGACGCTTGTTTGCAGACGGCTCGATGCAGGTGAGCCGGAGGTTCGTCGGAACAGGTCGAGCTGGCGTGTGGCATCCATCAGGCCGGCTCCCTGCGGGTGATCGTCGCCCTTGCCGCCGGCAGATGTTTGTAGAGCGTCGAGACCGACACGCTGAGCCGCCTTGCCACCTCCTTTGTCGTGATGTCAGGGTTCGCGAGAAGCGCCCGGGCGACGGCCAGGTCCTCTGCGGTCATGGACCGGGGTCGGCCACCCACCCTGCCCCGATCGCGGGCGGCTTTTAAGCCCGCCGTGGTGCGCTCGCGGATCACCGAGCGCTCGAACTCGGCAAGGGCGGCGAAGATATGAAAGACGAGCCGCCCGCCCGATGTCGTGGTGTCGATCGCCTCGGTCAGCGAGCGCATGCCGATGCCCCGCGCCTCGAGAGCCTCGACTGTGTCAATCAGCTGACGGATGGAGCGCGCCAGTCGATCGAGTTTCCAGACCACCAGCGTGTCGCCCTCGCGCATGTACTCAATCGCGGCTGTCAGCTGCGGCCGCTCGCGCTGAGCCCCTGAAGCCTTCTCCTCGAAAACACGCTCACAGCCCGCCCCCTTCAGCGCGTCGAGCTGGAGCTCGGGCTTCTGGTCCTGAGTTGAAACGCGGGCGTATCCGATGAGCATGGCATCCTTTCCGAAAACTCGCGGAAAGAATGCCTTTTCGGAAGCCTAATTTCAAGAAACAGTTATCGGAAGTCCACAGGCTCTCAGGGGGTAGTTCAGGTCGATCGAGAGCAGATTTCCGAAAAACGTTCGTTTTTAAGATGTCGGCTCCCGGCTGCACGGGATCTCGCGCTCGCATCTGGTGACGTGGCGGCGTGCGTTCCGGGTGGGGGCGACAGCAATAGCTAGGGCTGTTGGATGCTCACGAATGCAGGTGTACCGCGTTCTGGCTGAACGATCCCGGGCGGACATTCGCGGTTGAGGGGCTTTCATTCGCTCGACCGTTGCGCCAGCAGTTCCTTACTCGGATGAAGGCGTCGATCTCTGGGCAGCTTAATCTTTTGATTGTGAAACGCGACAGTCGCCGCTCTATCACCCTCTGTATAATCGCCCTCGGACATTTCCGGGTCTGCGTACATCACTTGATAATTTGGCTTGATAGACAGCCAGCCGGAATCGAAAAGGCGATGATGATTGGCACATAAACACACGCCGTTTCGAGGGTCAGCCCTCAACTCGCGTCGCTGAGAAGCCCAAGGCACGATATGGGCAGCCTCTAGCAGCTCATCGAATGAAAGTTCGCAGATCGAGCATCGGAAATCATATGCCTTTAGAACTGCGCGCCGAAAAACCCGCTGTATATTATCTCTAGAAAGCACCTGCACCCATTTGTCCGGCGCTTCTGCTGGATCAGCTAACAATTCATCGGCAATCTGTTCAATCTCGTCCCGCGACTTATCTGAGAACGGATTCTCGATCGCGTACCAGTCGAAGTCATAAACTTCCTGAAGGTCGGCCTCATCCCCGGGCACACCTGCGAACCCCGCCCCTGGAAGACCGGTCGCTTGTGAGTACACAAGAGCGGTCAAGCGAGGAAGCCCCTCCTCAAGACAGTAACTTTGGATGGGACCTAGAACATACCTGATTGGACGCCAGTGGATGCCAAGATGATCAGCGGCAGCACGGTAAGTGAGAGGCGTTTGTGTTTCAGCCGCCAGAACGAGGATGGGCCAGAGCCTGCCTGCCCGTTGCTCGTGATCAGCCATTTTCGTCACCCGATGTCATCATGTCTGGAGTGATCCTACCCTGTTCGAGTGGACACTGATGATAGGCTTCCGAGCCAAAGACGGAGTGTCCGATGAGCGAGAGGCGACGGCGGGTCTTCCCGGAGGCTGGCGTGTCTCCATCGTCGAGGTTCTCACGTTGACTTTTTAGCGCGCGACGCAGAATGGCTCTGCCGCGCCTCTTTACTCGGTGCGAGCACTCAGCGGCGGCCTGAGCGGGCAAACACGCGGCGCACCGTGGCGCGTCCTTCGGTTTCTAGGGTGTAGTCATGGGCGATGTCGCTCGCGTCGTATAAGCCGAACTCGTCGACCGAACGCGCCAACTCATAGCCCGCCGCGTCGACCCAGCGCACATCGCCATCTCCCGCGATCGGAAGCACATTGTAATGTTTCCTAGCACCCGTTGTGCCGGTAAGCTCTGCCTGCTCCGGCACGGATTCGGCGCGCTCGCGCTGGCGGGCCGGTAGGCTCTTTTCCCAAGCCGAGAAATGCTGTGGATCGATCAGGTCTTCGGCGCGAGGACCATCAACCTCACTCCCAAGCCAATCCTCGAAGGTGGCGCGCATTCCCTCGGCCTCCTCGCGCGTCTTGGCGCGTCCCTGAGCAAGCGCAAAGGCGACGAATGGATCCAGCGTGCCCCACCTCAGAAGCTCGCGCGCCCAAAAGCCGAACCAGGGCAGGCCTGTCGTCGCCTTCCATTCGGCGAGCGATGGTACGACAAGCGGGTCGCCCGCGCCTGCGGTCCATTTCTGCGCAACGACCGCTCCAATCGCGACGCCGAGGCGAAACTCCAGATTGTCGGCAACGAAGCGTTGCCGCGCGCGCAGATCGCTTGGTTCTGGCACTGTCGCATCCGGCGCGCGCATCCACCAACCGAGCACATCGGTCCAATTTCCGAGGACATTCTGATCGGTGACTGTATCGCGCGTCCGAAACCCGAATCCTCGATCGTTCTTGAGCAGCTCGCCGAGCGTAGCGAACCGCACCAGCCGCTCGACCGCGCCCTCGGTGCCATATTGCGTCGCTGCCGCCAGGTGTTCCGCAATGGTCGGGGCGATCGCTTGGAACCGACGGCCGACATATGGCGAGAAGCCATATTGATAGAGACGTCGGCGCTCTTTGGCATCGGGATAGATGGTCTCGACAATAGCCCGCCCGCGCCGCACAACTGCCTGCTCGAGCCAAGCCTCCTGCGCTGCCGCCGCCACGGTGAAGGTCTTTTGCCAAAGCGACGCTAACTTACCCTCGGCGGAGGCACCGTCGAGTTCACCATCGAGTAGACTCAATTCTTCGAGCGCGGTCATAATGAAAGCGTCGAGCTCGTCGAGGGTATCAGCTAGGCGTGAAGAGCCATCGCTGGCGCCGGTGCCGGCCGCGCCGCTGACGTCCTCGACCTCTACCCGATCGAGCCAGTCCAGAAAGGCTTCGTCGTCGAAGTGACCGAGATATAGGCGGCCCTTCTCGCGCAGCTCCTGAAGCAGCATAGCGAGTGGGCTAAGCGCCGCATCAGGCGCCAGTTCATCAAGCCGCAAATTCTCACGCAGTGTGTCATAGTCATTCTTTAATGACATCATCTGGATGCGCTGGGTTTGTTTCTGACTGTTCGCCGTGGTGGCGATCGAGACGGGCAAGGCCACCAGCGTCAGCCCTTCCATGCCGTTGGTCGCGCCGGGCCGCCCTGCCCGTCCGGCAAGATTGCGAAATTCTGCCGCCGTGAATGGTGTGATGATCGGGCGCTGCCGGACATTGTCATAAGCCCTGCGTCTAAGCGAGGTGACGAAGATGATGTCGAAGGGCAGATTGACGCCCTCGGTGAGCGTCGCGGTGGCTACCGTAATCGGGCAGATCTTATCTTCAATGAGTGCGATCATCAGGCGGCGCAGGCGCTGGGGCATCTGACCATGGCTGGTCGCGATCCCGCGGTCGAGCAACTTCACCTCATAGGAATTCGGCCCGCAATAATCGATGCAGGCAGCGCGCGCCTCCGCGAACAACGCGGTCTGACGCCCCTCGGGCGGCTGGAATGCCGGCAATTGCTGCCAGGCCGGCAGCGCGAAGGCCTGCACATACCAGCCCATCGTCTGTTCAGGTTGCTGTGCAAGCGAAATTAGGATGCGGCGATGGGCGGCGGTTAGATTGAGAGCGGTCCACAATACCGTGATCTGGTTGAAGCGGTCTAGGCTGCTGCGCATCGAGGCAGGCAGCTGTGGCATCGGCGGTGTGGTGAGGTTGAGATAGACCGGATCGTCGCGACCCCGAACATAGAGTGGCCGTCCGTTCATCAGCTCGAGCAGCATCGTGCAGCGACGCTGCGGCGCTGTCTCGAGCACACCGATCACCTGTCGCGTGCTGCGGTATCGCGTCCCAATCGCCTGCGCGTGAGCCTGCCCTTCCATCCACCGCGCGACCGGCCCCGCGGCACCGCCGGCGACCGCGGTCAGCGCGATGCGAACAATGTCAGGCGCCTGGGTAAGCAATCTCGCCACGAAACTTTCGAGCCGCAAAGCGCGGCTGGTATGGTCGGCAAAGGCGCTTCGGCCACTTTCGGTGTCTTCGGGCAAAACCTGATGCGCTTCATCGACGATCAACAGTCGCAATCGACTGAGCAACAGCGGCGCGAGATAACGCATGAGCGCGTCAGCCTTTTCGACCGTGGCGATAAGCACGGTCGGGCGATCGGCGTTTAGCCAATAATCGGTGATTCCCCAATCGCTGCCGCCGTAGAGGCCAGTGACGATGAGATCGCGGCCAAGCTCCGCCGTGAGTTTGGCTTCGACCTCTCCGGCCAGCGCGCGCGAAGGGACCAGATACAGCGCGAGCGGAACGACCTCGCCATGGTCGCGCAGCAACAATTCCTTCACTAGGCCAAGATTGGCCACCAGCGTCTTGCCCGAACCGGTCGGAGTGCACAACGCGAAGGAGGAGTTGTCGAGTAGGCGGTTGAGTCCAGCACGTTGCGACGACCAGAGGATGCCGCGTCCGCGCGCGAACTGGTCGCGCGCGAACGCCAGCATGCGAGGCATGCGCTCTACATTGAGCTCCCCGAGAGCGCGCGCTGACCGATAGATGCTGGCATCGGCAAAACGCGAGCCTACTTGCCGCAGCACGCTGATCAGCAGAGAAACGTCGTCGCTGAAGGTGCGAACGGCCATCGCGTCGAGCGCCTTGAGTTTGGTATAGGCTTTTGCGACCCGCGCATCGTCCCCGCGCCGCACGGAGTCCGCGAAGAGCCCGAGCGCGCGCACCAGTTCGACGGTGAAATACCACGCAAGCCGGTCGTTCTGGTTCTCCGCAAGAATCCGTCGCGAAGCGTCCGACGCGGTTAGGTCGGGATGCTGCTTCCAGAACGCCAAGGCTAGGGTGAGGACCTTGTCGAAGTCCGCCTTAAGGAATGCGGCAAACAGTGTTGGACCGTCCTCCTCGAAATCCAGCTGGCCAAGTAGTCCCCATGCCATAGCCGGGAGGCCGCCGAGCTGAAACGCCGCGCCTGCTAGAAGTTCGATCGGCGCGAGGGTCCTTGTCACATCGTTTGATCGGGACAGCCATTCGAGTATTTCGCCGGCGCGCCGGTAGCAGTCGATCGCGCGCGTAGCGTCATGGCCTTCGATCTCGACGAATATTTCGGCGGCCTGCAACAGGCTGCGCGCGTCGGCGAGTTGACCTTCGGAATCCGCGCGGTTCCAGCCGATTGTACCGACCTGCCAGCCGACCTGAAGACAGCGCACGTAGGAGCGGGCCTGATTGGCGGAGAGCTCATTCTCTAACGCGAGGCCGACGCGAGCGCTGTTGGCGATCTCGAGGCGAAGCGGATCATGACTCGGCATCAGGCTCTCCAGAGCGCGTCATAGACTCCGTCGATAACGTGGTCGCCGTCGGTCAAGATAAGTTCGACCACCTGAAGGTCATGTGGAGCCGTATAGTCTTCCGGCACCTCGTCCCAAGGAATAAGCGAGCATTGTGCCTTTCGGCTCGGCACGTTCCCACCTGCGATCATAATCAGGTTCGTTCGCGGCAGCGCTTGTGCTCCCTTCGCCACCAACACCTTGTCGAGCGTGGTGATGGCTGCCGAATATCCCTCGGGGTCGATCTCGCGCAGCAGCCGCTGCAACTGCCGCAAGCCGTGTGGCGCCGGGATATCGCGGTTCACCTGATACCAGATGCCCTTGCCGTCATGCTCCAGCTCGCCGGTAGCCGGATTTTGTTTCTTTCTGCCATACATGAGTTCGGCAACGACACCAGGTTGAAGTTTCTTGCGCCATTTCGCCTCGCCAGCGATGAACCGGGTCACTTCGCCTGCTTCGTTTAGCGCGAGCGCAAGGAAATCTGACCCGCGACGGCCATAAACCTCGCGCTTGCGTCCTTCGTCACGCACCAGCGCGAACAGATAAGCCTCAGCATCCTCGTGATATCGGAAAAGGAAGACGGGAATCGTCCAATGGTGGTCGCCAATATAGTCGTAATTCTCGGTGAGCATACCGGCCATTACTTCGCCGAACAGTCCGCGCCGCGTGATTGAAGGCAGGCAGGTGGGATAGGTCGCATGAGTGCCCGGGGCATCGAAGTCGGGATGAAGGTCGATCCCCATCTGCTCGTGAAAGAAAGAGCGTGCATCGGCATGGGCAGACTCGAAATAACCGACCAGATCAGCGATCAAGGCATCGTCGCAATCGCAGCACTGCTCAAGCAAAATATGTCCGTAATTATTGAGATTACTTGGATAATTATTAAGCCAGCGATTAAGTGTTGCCCTCGGGGGCGGGCAAGTATGCAATTTTGGTGCAGAATCATTCACAGTGCAGCTCTCATTATTCAACTAGTCTGTCGCGCGCGACTGGCGCTGCCACAGGTGGCAGCGGACGCCAGATCCGGATCGCCATCTCAGCAAGCGCCGAGCCGCGCTCGCGGATGGCCTCATCATCCCAGGTCTCCCGTTTGGCGAACCACTTGTTAAGAAAGAGCGACGTGTGCTCCTCGAGCTTCGCGCGCTTGGCGAGGAAGCCGTCATTGCCGAGGGACTGATTCAGGCCGCTTGTCACCAGGGTGAGATTGCCGAGCGTGTCGATCAAGGCGTTCCGGTCGCTCACCATCGGGTCGTCAGCGAGCCAAGTGAGCTCCCGTCCGTCAGGAAGCGGCCATGCCTCGCGCCAGCTGCGGGGCAGGACGTGCTCGGTCCACAGCCCTACCGGCTTCGCCTGCGCTTCGGCGTATTTGCTGCGGCTGGCGAGTTCGAGCTCCCAGAGGATGTCCTTCACCCGCTCGTCCGGTGCCTGCGTATAGACCGGCCGGGTCAGGACGGCTGAAACCAGCTCCCGGTCATCGGGAAACCGGTTGCTGTCGCCGGTCCGCTCAGCGAAGAAGCGAACGAAGGCGGCGACAGAGGGGCCATCCTTCAGCATGCGCTCGGCGAGCGTCTGGAAGATGCGGTTGAGGTTCTTTGCGGTGAGGCCGCAGATCGCCCGCCGGACGATGTAACTGTAGATGAGGTGGGCCAGCGCCTCCCGCTCATCGTCGTCGATCTCCGCGGCCGCGATCTGGAGCGCCACCGGGTAGGCCGTCGTCACCTGCCAGGTCGTCAGCTTGCGCCCGAGCCAGTGGATAGGCCCGTCCACGCTGCGGCGGCCTTCGAGCAGCTCGTAGTTCGGCGCGTGCCGCTGAAGCAGCGCCAGCTCGTCCGCTACGTTGGCGAAGCGTGGTGTCCCCTTGGGGACGGCGAAGTTCCGATACTCGGCATAGAGCTCCCGCATCGAAATCCGGTTGCCGGTCTCGGCCGCGAGGACATGTGAAAGGAAATGGTCGATGCGCGGTCGTGTCGGCCGCGCGTTCGGCGCGTTCTGCCGCCACCACTCCGCGTCGAACGGGTCCCAGAGCGCCTTGTAGAGCTGCTCGGCCGATGCGCCTTCACGCTCGGCACGGTGAAAGATGTTGTTGCGAACCAGATCCATCGCCAGCAGTGGCTCGCCCTTCGAGTTGAGCGTCTCGAAGATAACCTGCGCGTCGTCGCCTTCCCCAAGAGTGATGACGACCAGCTTCATCCGGTTGAGAAGTCCCTTTAGCAGCGCTTCGAGGCGATCATTCTCGGCAGTCTCGCCTTCATCCTCGTCGTCGATGTCGGTAAAATCGGATAGGTCACTTGGACCGAACCGGACGAAGCGCGTGATGTTCTCCCGGAACAGTTCATACGCCCGCAAGGCGCGGTGGTTCTCTCGGTTTTTGGGAACCGTATTTCCCCAATACCCAGAAACGTATTTCTTGCGGAGCTCGCAGTACTCAAGGCTGACAATGTCGTGAAAGAGTGCACGATCCGAGGGCGTCGGCGTTAATTTGAACCTCGTCAGATCATCTGTGTCTTTGCTTTTCACAGGGTTGAACAAGTAATCGCCAACATATTCGACGATGTGATCGGCGTGCCGTTCGCGGGCCACTTCGCGCAGTGCTGCGAGGAAGATCTGAAAGGTGGTCAACCGCTGCTGGCCGTCGACAACCTGCACGCGGGGGGTGACGCCGATTTGGCCGGGTTCTCCGATCGGCTGCAAAATCAACGCACCAAGATAATGCTGGAACTTAGAACTGCCCGTCAGGACCTCCGTTGCTTTCGCGACGATGTCATCCCAGAGCGGTTCAAGCCGCACGTCCGTCCACTGGTACTTCCGCTGGTAAAGCGGAACCATGAACCGGCGCGGCTCCGCGAGGATGGTCTCGATGGGATAATCGTCGGCCTGCATGTATTCTCCAGGGCTTAGCTTCAGTGCATCGTTGAGTTGCAGGTTCCTTGAGGCAAGGAAAAGCCGCATTTTGCTCACAGGCAAGAGATTCCTCTGCCGGACCGCTGCTTCTCCCCCGACGCCAGTGGACGCGTTTGGCGTCGCCTATGCCCGGCAGGCTCCGCTCAATCGGGAAGCTTAGTCGGCCCGCACCACTGGCAGCTGGTCCCATCGCGTGGTGTAGCAGGGCGAGCGGTGCTGGCTGCGCAGCGCCGTTCGCTGCCGAAACCCCTGCGTGGCGAGGCGGACCGTGCCGCGGCCGAAGCGGTCATTGATGCCGTCCATTGCGGCCATGAGCCGGGGCGAACCGGCTTCCGTGCCCGCAAACAGGCACGGCGGTGCATCCGCCGCCGGGCGCAGATCATCGAGGATGACACCGGCCTTGGCGTAGGCGTAACCGTCCCGGTACGCCGCTTCGATGCAGCGGCGAGCGGCTGCCGTGAGCACGCGCGCGTCGCTCGTCATCGGCATCAGCTGCACGCTGCGGCTGCCATGATAGTGCGGCTCCGGCCTGAAGCGGCTGGTGTGCAGAAAGGCGGTGAGCTGCCCGGCGACCAGGCCGCCGCTCCGCAGCTTCTCACTGGCGCGGGTGGCGTGCTGCGCAATCGCCTCCATGATGCCGCCCAGATCCCTGACCGGCCGCCCGAATGAGCGGGTGACGGCCGTGCCTTTGCGTGCTGCCGGAAGCTCCTCGATCGCGAGACAGGGCACGCCGTTCAGTTCGGCTATCAGGCGCTCGAGCACCACCGTGCCGAGCGTCCGGGCTTGCTTCAGTTGAAGCTGGGAGAGGACGAGCGCGTCGGTGACGCCGAGCGCCTGGAGCTTTGCGGCGGTGGCGCGGCCGATCCCCCAGACATCGGCCACGTCCCAGCCCGCGAACATGGCTGGGCGCTGCGTCTCATCCATCAGCGAGCAGACGCCGCCGAATTCGGGGCGCTTTTTCGCGATGGCGTTGGCGAGCTTGGCGAGGGTTTTGGTCGGGCCGATGCCGACACAGGTCGGGATGCCGGTCTCTTGCAGCACGGCGCGGCGGATGTCCTGCCCGGTGGCGAGGAGCTCGCGCGCGGCGTGGTCCAGCGCCAGGAACGTCTCGTCGATCGAGTAGAGCTCGCGCGTGTCGCCAAAGCGGGCGATCACCGCGTTCACGCGGCGGCTCATGTCGCCATAGAGGGCGTAGTTCGAGCTGAAAACCCGCACGTTGTTCGCGCGGCAGAGCGCCTCGATCTTGAAAAAAGGATCGCCCATGCGGATGCCGAGGGCCTTGGCCTCGGCGCTGCGGGCGATGGCGCAGCCGTCATTGTTCGACAGGACGATGACCGGCACGCCCTCGAGGCGGCGATCGAACACACGCTCACAGCTGCAATAGAAGCTGTTGCAGTCGATCAGGGCGACGGGCCGCGCCGTGCTCACCCGCGTTCCATCCGGCGGATCACGCCGGTGACGACGCCCCAGATCTCAAACGGGCTGGCCTCGTCGATCGGCAGGGGCGGATAGCTTGCCGGGTTGCCGGCGGCGGGCTCGGCCACGAGCGCATGCTGACCGCTCTTGCTGCGCACCAGGCGCTTGATGGTCATCTCGCCATGCACCACGCCGATGACGATGCGGCCCGGCTTGGGCGAAAGCGAGCGATCGACAATGACCTTGTCGCCCGAGAGGATGCCGGCGCCTTCCATGCTCGGCCCGTCTACGGTGAGCAGGAACGTCGCGGCGGGGTGGTCGATCAGGTAGGCCTGCAAATCGAGCTCGCCCTCGAGATAGTCGTCGGCCGGGGACGGAAAACCGGCTGGCACGCGGCGGCCGATCAGGCGAAGCGGGCACGGCGTTGCAGCGATGGTTTTGACGCGGACGAGCGGAATGGGCATGCTGCCAGCATAAGGAACATAACAGGAACATACAATCGGCATTGCCGGGCTCCCGGAAGGGGGCGTTCCGGCGTTCGCCGTCGGGCCCTACTCGGCGCACAGGCACCTCCCCGAGCTCCGCTGGCGCGGATCTCGGCCCATCCGGGTGACTGTCCTTAACGCGGCGCTGTCGCGCCCGTTGAGCGATGGCATCTACGCCGGGGACGGTGAGAACGACGCGAGCGACACCGGCGAAAGCCTCGCCGCCTGAGGCGGGCTTAGGGAGCGCCTCGGCGCTCGCTTCTCTTGCTGCCGCGTCGGCTCGGTAGGACCGATCATTAGCGACCAATATGCGGCGTACGCTCCGGCGTAGGTTCCTCCCCGATCTCCGCCTCAACCGATGGCGCGAACACATCCCGACAGGCGGCAGCCCAGTCGCGCTCGTTCTGAGGTGCCCCGCCTCGCTCCGGCTCGCGGATGATTGCACTGTCGATCACGTCCGCCAGCCGCACCTGCGGCGTCTCTGCCTGCGGCAGCTCGGCGCTCCATCCCCGGCTCAGGACCGTGCGATCAATGTCGTAGCCGCTCGCCAAAGCGATATCGATCATCAGCTCGATGCCGAGCAGCGCGTTTCCGTGGCGAAAGGGAGCAATGGCGGCGAATTCGCGAAAGATGTCGGCGGCCTGGGTGGCGAACAGATCGCGGTCGATGCAGAGCGAGGCATAGCGATCCTTCACCCGATGATGGAACGCAAAAAGCTCTCCGGAAATCTCGCGCGGGTCGCAGCTCCCCCAACCCTCTGTCGTCCAATGGGTAGAGCGTAGTTCGCCTGCCCAGGGGTAAATGTCCGAATATAATTCCTTATGAGCTTCCCGAAGGTTCGATTCGGAATAAGTGCCAAATGAAAGTCCACGATCGCTCCTGATCGTCGTGCAGAACGCTTCCATCCTTTGAAGAAGCGCGGCGTCACGAACGTTGAAGCGATTGATGAGGATTTTTGTGCCTGGATAGACATACGGATCATGCTCCGTGTCTTCTTCAAGCGGACCGTATAGTGCCTGAAGCGAGGCAATGACGTCCGAATTTCCCGAAACGGAACTCAGACTCTGCTCGAAGCGATAAATCTGCGCGAGCTCGTCGCTGGAAAATGACATGCCAAGGCTACGCTGCAGATCGAGATGTTCTGCCAGCATGTCGGGCGGCTCAAACGGCGCCTGCTCCGGTGGCGGCGGCGGCTTGCTGGTAAAGAATAAAATCGGCATGCAGGTAACCGTAACATGGCAAAAAGGCTTTGTGGAGAGGAATCTAAGAAGAGGACAATGCCTTACTACTCGCGAAATAGCTCCTGTGGCGCTCGTTGTTTCAACGAAAAGGCTGATGGGGAACCTCCCCGCCTTGCGACAGGCAATCTGCGGAAGATCCATTTAAGGACGGCCTGACGGCCGCCATCGCTTTCTCAGAATGGGGAGGGCCAAGGGGTCCCCCCTTGCTCCCCGCAAGGACAATCGCACCGGCCGAGGCTCGGTCGCTGGCGCTCCCTGCGCCCGCACCACCCGGCACGATTCTCCTTGCCCCCTCCGATCCCCGGTCTCGCCGACGGGCAGGGGTGCAGCAGCAGCTGCACCCGCAGCCGAAGGAAAGGAGATCGCACCATGGGGAAAGCCGCAGACCGTTTCGACGTGCACCAGCACGTCACTGATCAGATCGTCGCCGCGATGGAGGAAGGCGCCGGAGCCTGGCAGATGCCGTGGCACCGCTCGGCCCATGCCGTGACGCGGCCGAAGAACATCGCATCCGGCAACGCCTACCGGGGCATCAACGTCCTGTCGCTGTGGATAGCCGCCGAGGCGAACGGCTACGATTACGGCCTTTGGGGCACCTATCGCCAGTGGCAGGAGCGCGGCGCGCAGGTGAGGAAGGGCGAGCGCTCGAGCGTGATCGTCTTCTATAGGGAACTCGAGCGCAGCCGCGAGGATGACCCCGCCGATACCGAGAAAGTCCTGTTCGCCCGCGCCTCCCGTGTCTTCAACGTCTCGCAGGTCGACGGCTTTGCCCTGCCCGCCGGGGACGAGACCCCGCCCGAGGACCGCATTCGCCCCGTGGATGCCGCCGAAGCGTTCGTCGCCGCCACCGGCGCAGCCATCACCATCGGCGGCGATCGCGCCTTCTATCGCCCCGCCGAGGACCGCATCACCATGCCGGACCGCGCGCGCTTCACCGGGACCGAGACGTCAGACCCGACCGAGAGCTGGTACGGCACGCTCCTGCACGAGCTGACACACTGGAGCGGCGCGACGCACCGGCTCGACCGGCAGCTCTCAAGCCGCTTCGGCGATCAGGCTTATGCGATGGAGGAGCTCGTCGCCGAACTCGGCGCGGCTTTCCTCTGCGCCGATCTTGGCATCGCCGCGACGCCGCGCCCGGATCATGCCGCCTATCTCTCGGGATGGCTGAAGGTGCTGAAGGAAGACAAGAAGGCGGTGTTTACCGCCGCCAGCGCCGCGAGCAAGGCCGCGGACTGGCTGGCGACCTTCTCCGCAGAGGAAGAGCAGCAGATCGCGGCGTAGCCAGCGGTCGTTGGCCGCCCTGCCCTCTATCCCGCACCCGGGAAGACCCGTCGGAGACGTGTCTTCCCCCGCGTCGCTTAGCGGCGCGCCGTGACGCACCCCGGAGCCGACGCCTCCCGAATATGGCCACGCGCAGCGAAAGGCACCCGCCGGAACCGGCGGGGCGCAGCGTCAGCGCAGCACCGCGCCAGCGGTTGCCCGAGCGAGCATGGCCACAGGATCGCCCGCGAACTTCGTGCTTTCACACACCCGAAAGGCTCAGGAGATCACGTCAGCGGTGCACGCTTGTGGCGGGCCTTGCAAAAACCGATGAACGCTCGGTCGGGATGGGTGATCGGCGTGCCCTGCTCACGTGCATAGGCCTGCCAGTCGGCATGCAGCATGTAGATGTCGTAGCCGGGCGCCGCCTTGCGCGCTTGCTCGAATACCTCCGGCGACAGGATCGGCAGCTCGAATTGTGGTGCAGGTTTGGACGCCTTGCCGCATTGCATCGAAGCGCGGCGGCGAAAGACAACGATGTCGCTTTCGATGCGCAGACTGTAGTCGGGCATATGGTCGAACGAAATGTCGTGTTGGACGATTGTCGAGACGAGCCGCCGGAACTCCTTATCGGTCGAAATAGAACCGCACTTCTTCTGCAAGAGCTCGAGCGAGATCCGCCATTCGCTCTGCATGCCGCAATGTTTGCGCGCGAGCTCGTAAATGCGCCGCTCCAGCGGCTTGCGCAGCCGGAAATAATCCCGGTGCAGCGTCAGCACCTCGTTGGCCTCGATGGCATTGAACACCCAGTCCGACAGGGTGATCTCGACCTCCTGCATGCGCCCGTCGCGCGCCTCGCGGACGATGCGCGCGCGGTCGATGATGCCGAACGTGTCGAATTCCTCGCGGCCGCCTGTGACGATGTTGGTGCTGATCGTGGTGCCGCGCAGCCGCTCGAATGCCGCCTTCAGCCCCTCATAACCGCGTCCGTCGGAGACCCGGTTGGTGGCGCGCAGCAGATCGTAGGCCTTGAGCCGGACGGTCTTGCTCACCGGCTTGCCGTCGTTCAGCGCGGCGATGAGCTGGCTGATGCAGTAGATCAGCACGTCGCGGTCATGGACCGTCGCCAGGCCCTTCATCGACGGGGTGATCTCGACGAAGGTCGAGCCGTGCTCGTAGCGGCGCACGCGCCGGTCCGGCTTGGTCGAGAGCGAGAAGATCGGGTGCTGCATCGACGCCATGTCGCCCTTGGGCGCGGCATCGAAGATGTCACATACGAAGAAGTCGCCCTGCCCGGTTCGATCCGGCAGCAGCGGTGAACGATCCAGACCGGGATTCGTGATTTCACCCACCATGCGCCCAGTTTCGTGATTTCACCCACCGGGTCAAGCAGTTTCGTGATTTCACCCACCCGACGACCCGCTCCGGGGTCTCGAACGGCTCAACCGCCTTTCGTGATTTCACCCACCGCGCTTCGTGATTTCACCCACCGTCTTTCGTGATATCACCCACCAGCCGAGTTGAGAAAGCCTTATGGAACAGATGGTTGGAACCACTCATCCACGCCGTAACACAGACTCTAACTCAATTATAACACTCACAGCCTGTGGATAAGGCGAGGCACGCCCGAGTCACCCAACGTGATTGCGGAGTCGGCCTAATCGGCCGACAAGCCTTAAGTCTAAGCGGAGTCCCGCAAAAGCGGGACACATCGCCCCCTCCGGCTTCGCTAGCGCTGCGCCGGACCCGGCACCCACCCTTTGCAGGCGAGCGCTTTGCGCTCGCGGCGCGCCTGCCGGCGCGGGTCGGCAATGAAGAAGGTGGGTGGGGCTGCGCCGGAGCGCCATAACCGCGTCCGGATGCACGGCAAGGCCGAAAATTTTCGTTTCTGGGCCTGAAGAGCCTCTTCGGGCCGATCCCCTCCATCCGGAGCGAGAGGGGGCTGTAGCGCCAAATACGTGGCTTCAGCGGCTGGCTTCTCCGGGGACGGATGGCCGCGCCGCCGAGCCAAGTCTGGAGGCGACCGCTTTACTCGCCGCCGCGGGTTCGCTGCGCAAAAAAAAAGCCGCTCCCGGCAAGGTGAGCGGCTGGCGGCGCGGGAGGTGTGTGCGCCGTAATGTTAAGATTATATAGCTTGTAAATATTAATATGCAAGCATAAAAAAGATTCATTCCGGAGTATTTTAACGAAATATTAAACTTTAATACTGTATTATACATGAAAACAAAAGAACAAGAGGAGGTGGTTGCAGCCAAAGGGAGATGGCCATGCAACCGACAGAAGGTGCACCCCTTCAGGGGATCGATTTCAGGCAACTTGCCAGCGTTTATCGCAATGCGGCAGCAAAGCAGCATCGAAAGGCGCTGGAGCTGGGCGCTAATGCGGCGCGAGACGCTGACGCCCGCGAAGCCTATGAGCGCGCGTTGCGGCATGCCGCCATGCTCGAGCATGAGGCCAACCGCTACGACGAGCGCGCGACCGCGCTGGCGCAGCAGAAAGCCCGCCTGCGGCTGGTCACGGACAATGGTACCTCGCAACGCGACATCCTGATCGTCACTCCGGGCGCATCATGGCCCCCTGCCCGTCAGGAGGCCCCATGAGCCGCGACTTCCTGATCCTGACGCCGCCGGAACGCCCGCTCCGCGTCGCGGAACTCCCCTACTCCGTCGCGGAGGACGATTTCGCGCCCAGCCGCGACGTCCTTCTCCTGTCGGAGCCGGCCGAAGACGCCGAGCTGGCGAAGCAGCGCGCTGAGCTCGAATCCGAGATTCTGCGCCAGCGGGGAGACGTCAGCGCCGAAATCACCCGCCTCACCGCCGAAAACCACGAAGGCGAGCTCGACGAACAGATCGCCCGTCTCGGCGGGGTGCTGCGCATGCTCGATGCCGATCTCGCCGCCGCTCGCTACGGCTCGGCCCAGATGGTCGCCAGCATGGTCGCGGGCATCTCCGCCCAGTCTGACGCCATCCGCCAGACCGCCGGTCCGGCCGAAGCGCGGGCGCAAGCCGGGGCGCTTATGGCCGAAGTCACCGTCGCCGCACTGGAGAAACTGTCGATCGGCGCAGCATACGAACGGCTGACCGCCGCGCACTTCTCGCAAATGTCAGACGCCCAGCTCGACGTCATCGGCCGCAAGCTCGACGCTCATGTTGATCGCTCACTCGCCCACGGTCGCGTCGTCGCCAGCGAGATCGAAGACCTCGCCAGCCGCACCGGAGCCGACCTATCGGCTTGGCGGGCCGAGCAGGATCGCCTGCGTGCGGAGGAAGAAGAAGCCCGGCGTCGTGGAGACAAGGAAGCGCTCGCCCGCATCGCTTACCTCAACTCGACGAACGACTGGATCGGAGCAGAGGAAGCTGGCGCCGACGCTGCTTATGTCGAGCAACGCCGCCAGCAGATGGAGGAAGACCGCCGGGCTTTCGCGCTCAGGCTGCGCGAACAGGGCGCCCGAGAGGCGCAGGAACAAGGAATGACCGGCAAGGATGCCGAAGAGTATATCGCCCGCCGCGAGCGTGAGGGCATGGCCGAAGCCGACGCCGAGCGCGATCAGATGGTCGAGCAGCGCCGCCGGATGGCGGCCGAGCGGGAAGCCGAGAAGAAGGGCCTCACCGGCGACGCCGCCGCCCGCTTCGTCGCGGATGCCGTCGAGAACGGGGCCGACGATCCGGCTGTCTCCACCGCCGTGGAGCCGGAGCAGGAGACGGCGATAAAGGCGCGGAACGAACGCTGGTATAGCGAGGGTCAGGAAGAGGGGCGAGAGGTTCGAGCCGTAACAGAAGTTCCCGTGGCCGAGAACGGAACGGATGTCGCTGATGCACCTGTCAAGGAGGAGAATAAAGCCGCCGCCAACCCGTTCGGGCTTCCGCCTACCGTCGCTGCCGCCGCCACCGCGTCTGCCGCGCCGTTGGCCGGTAATCAGGCCGCGGTGGAAGAGCAGGAAAAGACGGAGATGGGTCAGCTGGCCGCAGCCGCGTCGCCGGCGCAGCCCAAAACCCCTTCCGGGGAAGTAGGAAAGGGTTAGCGGCTGGCGGCGTGCGCCGTGCGCCGCAAAGGTGTCGCTCCAGCCGGGGCGCTCGAGACCTCGAGGCCAAACTCCAGCCCGCGTGCCATACCCGCTACCAACCCGCCGGCCGTCGAAGCATTCGGCGAGGCATAGCAATCGCGCTGTGCCTGCGCGATCTGTTCCTCGGGAACCGTGGCCACATCCAGCTCATAGGCTGGTGCGCCGTTCGGTTGCGGAAAACGCACTACACTGCGCTCGGGCGATTGATGCGTCAGCATATAGCCGGCGTCGAATGCAATCGGGCAGGTCATGCTGCCCTGCTTGTTGCCGACCCGGTAACTTAACCGATTGTCGATAGCGGCTTCGACGATTGCCGCCCGTATCGCGGCCGCCTGTCCCGGCAGCAACTCGTCATAAATCCGGTCATGCAGCCCGCGACGGGCTGTCTCCTGGCTCACCACCTCGCAGAACTCGTCCGGCTCGAGCGTGTTGCGATCGACCTCGCGCACGAAGGCCAATCCCTTTTCAGCTCCATCGCCGACGCAAATCCATCGGAATCCGGTCAGCGCTTCGTCCCGCGTAATTCGCAGATTATGGATCGTCGAGGGTGTATCGATGCTCAGCGGCTGGTTCGGCAGCCGCGACGGGTCTTTCTGGCGTAGCGAGGTCCCGCCTTCGCCGCTGTCGCGCGTAATCACTCGCGCCGGTTCACCGGCTTCGCCGCGTTCAATTGTCGTCGTTCCACCCATAAATCCTCCGATCAATATTGAAAATAATACCCTCCGATAGCGAATAAATCGGGTCGGTTGTGTGACAATTTGGTTAAATTGTAGGTATGGCATGCGCGATTACGTCCTGTGCCAAATCGAACACAGACGCGCGTCAATGCAACAAAATGGGCTATACTGTTGCGGTTCTTGTTGAGACCTGCGAATCTGAGCGCACACTGAGGCGGTATGACGACCACCGCAGGAGAAACACAGCCCGGAAACCGCCGATCACAGGATCGACCGCTGCAACAGTATAGCCCAAACGGGTGCAGCGATGGATGATCTGGCTCTCTATAGCCCTCAGGGGCGCCGCAAATACGTTACCCGCGAAGAGGGCTTGCGTTTCCTTGATGCTGCGGCTGGGCACGGCCTTGCCGATGCGGCCTTCGCCGGTCTTCTCGCCTCAACCGGCTGCCGGATTTCCGAGGCGCTGGCCCTCACCCGCTTTCAGCTTGATCCCGAACTGGGCCAGGTCAGCTTTCTCACCCTGAAACGCCGCAGACCACACTGGCGCGCCGTTCCCGTCTCCCCTGCCCTTATGGAAATGCTCCTTGAGCTCGCGGCACGCAGCGACCCCGGTGCGCCGCTCTGGAGTTACTGTCGTCAGACCGCTTGGCGACGCATCACCGCTCACATGCGAATCGCCGGCGTTGAAGGCCCGCAGGCATGTCCGCGCGGCCTGCGGCATGGCTTCGGCGTAGCTTGCGCCCTCGCCCGCATCGATCCGCGCATCACCCAGCGCCTCATGGGCCACAGCAAGGCCGAGACAACCGCGATCTATCTCGAAGTGCTCGGACCCGAGGCCCGCGAACTCCTCGCCCGCTCCTGGGCGTGGGAGGCCCTTCAGCCTTCCTGATCCGAATAGGCGCTTCCGCCGCCGGCCCCAAACGCAAGAGCGGCTCTACAAGCAAATATGGGGCTTTGGCTATGATCGCTCGGGGCGAGGCCCGCGCCGCCGCCAAGTGCGAAGCCCCAGTAGTATATCATCTATCATATTCGCTCCGCCAACTTCTGACCCTTTTCCGAGTTGAGGTTCGCTGCGCGAACGCTCGCCCTGCCCTCCTCCGGGGGATGAAGGCAGGCGTGCCGCCACTCCGAGGACGGGAATCATCGCATGAATGAGACGCAAGTACCCGGGCGGTCATCCTAGATATTTAATATCATATCAGAAATCATATCCATATTAATATGTATATGTAGATAATATGCATATTAATATGGCTATAACGATCATATGGCATACGATAGGCGCTATTGTAGGAAGGATCGTGCATGACTGTCATTGCATTCGCCAATCCGAAAGGGGGCACTGGCAAAACCACCGCCGCCTTGCTGCTCGCCGAGCAGATCGCGCGCGCCGGGGCAAGCCTCGCCGTGCTCGATGTCGATCCCAACCAGAACTTGATCGACTGGAAGCGCAGACGAGACGAGGCGGGCCGGGAAACGCCCTTTGAGGTGCTCGGACGCCCAACCGAAGACGATGTAATCGATCAGCTCGATCAGCTGGCCGAGAGCCGCGACTATGTGATCGTCGATCTCGAGGGCACGGCCAGTCAGATCGTGACGATGGTGCTGACCCGCACCGACCTCGCTATTATCCCGCTCGAGCCGACCCCGATGGAGACCCGGCAGGCCGCGCGCGCCATCGGGCTGATCCGGCGCACGTCCAAGATGGTCGGCCGCGATATCCCCCACACGCTCGTTTTCACTCGCACCAATGCCGCCTTCCAGACCTCGGATGAGCGCGACGTGCGCGCCGAAACGGAGGCGAGCGGCGTGCGTCTGCTCGAAGCGTCGCTCGTGCGGCGCGCCGCTTACACTCGGATATTCCGCGACGCCTCGCTACTCGCGGAGCTGCGCGGACAATCCGTCTCCAACCTGGAAGGGGCGATCACCAACGCCCGCGAATATGCGCAGGCCGTGGTGCGCCTGATCGAAGCGGCAGAGGCCGAAACCGCATGAGCAAGTACGGATTTGGCGAGGAAGAGATTGCGCCGATTGCGCTGCCCAAGGCGCGGCGACAAAGCTCCAGGCCGGAGCCCGAAGCGGTGCGCGCCTCAGTCGAGGAGGGCAGGGCGCTCGGCTTCGTTCCTCGCGAGGGCGCGCCAGAGCCCGCCGCGCGAGCCGGGCGCAAGCCGGGCCGCCGAAAGGGTGAACCGAAGACGCAGATTCTCATCTCCGGCCCGACGCGCGTGCTCGACGCCTTCCGCGACTATTGCGAGGCCGAGGAGGTCGCCTACTGGGAGGCGATCGAGCGCTGGCTCGGCGACGCAGCGCGCAAGAAGGGCTAAGCGGCCTTTCTCGCCGCGAGGGCGATCAGTGTTGCCGTCGGGATGAAGCCGTCGATCTGCTCTGTCGGATCAAGCGCTTCCAGCGCATAGGCAAACGCGCCCGGCCCAAACATGAGATAGCCGACGACGCAGCCGACAATCTCTCCCGCGAAGGGGACAGCAAAGAGGAAGCGCCCGATCGTAAAATCGAATAGGTCAAACATCAGGCAAACAACGAACTTGATGAACCACATCGTGTGCTCCGGCGTCGTGCGCTGCGAAGTATGATGCCCTGAAAGTGGATCGGCCGCCGCGTTGCGGGGTGGCCGAGTTCACAGGCGGGGCAGGAAAATGCAACGCATCCGCGAAATTTTTGCAACACATTATTGCCATTATCCGCTGCATCGTTGTTCAATCCGCTCTGTCGCACAGGGAGTGTGCAATGACGGAGCTCGATAAGGCGCGCAGCGGACTCCACGAGTTCGTCGATGCCGTCCGCGAGGCCGGACCGGCGCGCAAGCCCGGCCCGGGGCTGATACGGCGACGCTACAGCGCGCGGCGCTATGAGTACCGCGTCGAGCATGGGGCGGCGGTTGACCGGAAGGCCACCGGCTTCGGCTTCGATAACGGGCGCATGACCTGGTTCATCCGGTCCGCTCCTCGCGTTGCGCCTCCCATCGATGCGGAAGTGCTCGTCATCACCGGCCACATCACGGAGTCCTCCGGCCGGCCGGTGAAGCGGCCGAAGCCGGTTCTGCTCGGTTACGCTAGTCCGGAGACAGGTGTTGTTTATGCCAGGCCGAACTGGCCGCAGCTCCACGGCAGGCCGGTCCTGAAGTGGTTTCTCGTGCTCGGAATTGTCGGATACCTGCTCAGTCAGGCGGAGTTGGTGCGATCCAGTCCCGAGGGGGCTATTTTCTTCCTCTCCGGCCCTTTTTTCTTGCTGTATTTGCCCTGGCTGCCGGTGAAGCTCTGGCAGGTCTCCAGCGCCCGCTACGACTTCAAGGCGCATGTTTCTCAACTGCACCATTACCTCGGAGAGTAGCCGATGGCGCGACGACCGCTGAAGGAGGATTTCAGGGACGAGCTTTCCTATGCAGTTTCGGACATCCGGGCTGCATGGGAGCGAGCCTGGTTTTCGCAAGCCGTGACGCCGCAGTGGCACGAAGCGCATGCATTCGGGCGTGCCTCTCCGGCTTCGGTGCCCGAACCGGAGCCGGATCGTCGCGCGGTGGTCAGGGCGTCGAACCCGCACGTGCCGCAGGCCATCGACGGGATCGGTCATAGCGGTGGAGACAATTTCAATCCCGACCACACCCGCGATGCGGTTCGCACCTTCTATGGCCAGGAAACCCGGCAAGACTGGCGTGACGCCTGCCGCAATGTCTTCGGAGAGAGCGCTGCCGAGGCGGGCAGCGACGACGAGCTCGCCCCCGATCGGGCGCCACGGGTTCGCCGCTAGAGAGGCCGGGCGTGGGACTTTTCAGTCGCTCTGTCCGCCCGTGGCTGCGGTCGGCCGATACGGCGCCGCCGCTTCGCCGCGGCGTGTCGCCTCCGCCCGCGATTCCGTTCGTCCGCGACCTCGAAACGCCACTTCTGCGCCTCAGCCCGTCACGCCGCGATGAATGGCAACTGCGTCACGCCGTCGAGGGCGTGCACGTTACCGGCTCGACCGGCAGCGGCAAATCATCGGGAAGCGGACGTCATCTTGCTCTGGCCTATCTGCGGGCCGGCTTCGGCGGCATCGTGCTGTGCGCCAAGTCCGAGCCGGGGGAGTGGGACGTCTGGCAGGACTACGCGGCCCAGACCGGCCGCTCCGCCCAACTCGTCCGGTTCGACGATCAGGGCGTCTACCGCTTCAATTTCCTCGAGTACGCCGCCCTCACCAACCTCGACGACAAGGGGCGGCTCATCACCATGAACCTCGTCGAGCTCATCATGAAGATGAGCGAGGCCGCTTCGCGCGGGGACGAGTTGCAGGGCAGGGCGGCCGAGCAGCCCTTCTGGAAGCTCGCACCGCGCGAACTCCTCTCACACGCGGTCGATGCGCTCTGGGCCGCCTGGGGGCGGCTGAAACTCGACGAGATCGTGCAGCTCATTCTCACCGCCCCGCGCAAGCCGGAGGACTTCGCTTCCGAGAAAGCGCGGGAGACCTCGTTCTGTCTCCAGACGCTGCATCGCGCCGCCTATGAGCCGGCCAACCCCATCGAGCCGCGCGACCTCTTCATTGTGCTCCAGTATTTCCAGCACAACTTCGCGACGCTCGATCCCGAGACCCGGTCCAACATCGTCACCACCATGACGAGCCAGTTTACGCCGTTCCTCAAGGGCGTGATGCGGGAGCTGTTCTGCACCGAGACGACGATCGTGCCGGAACTCACCCATGAGGGGGCGATCATCGTGCTCGACCTGCCGGTCGATCGCTTTCGCGAAGCCGGGATGATGGCGCAGCACCTGTTCAAATATCTCTGGCAGGTCGCGGCACTGCGCCGGGACACACGCGGTCCGGTCCGGCCGATCTTTTGCTGGGCCGACGAGGCGCAGAACTTCATCACCCCGTTCGACATGCAGTTCCAGGCGGTCGCCCGGTCGAACCGGGCCTGCACCGTCTACCTGACGCAAACCGTCTCGAACTACATCGCCATGATCGGCGGCAGCACCCCGCGCGAGACCACGATGGCGTTCCTCGCCAACTTCGTGACCAAGGTGTTCCACCGCAATGACGACCATGCCACCAACGAGATGGCGGCCGAGATGATCGGCAGGAACATCCAGCTCCGGGCGAGCAGCTCGCGCAGTTTCAATGCCGGTCAGGGCCGCAGCCGTGGCGAGAATGAGGGCTGGAACAGCGGCTCCTCCTCTTCATACGGGGGCGGCGGCGGGGGCGGATCGGTCAGCTCCGGCTTCAGCGGCGGCACGAACACCGGCGTCAGCTTCAATAGCGGCTTTTCCGTCGGCAACACGCTGTCGGAGCAGATGGACTACGAGATCCAGCCCGGCGATTTCGGTTATCTACGCTCCGGCGGGCCGGAGAACGACCTGTGCGTCGAAGGCGTGTGGTTCCAGCCCGGACGCCGGTTCGGCGCCAACCGCGGGCGCAACTACCACGTCGTCGCCTTCGATCAGCGGGTTCGCTGATGCGCTTCATCGCGCGCATCATCTGCGGGTTCTTCGCCAACCCCATCATCTTTTTCGGCGGGCTCGGCTTTCCAGTTTACCTGTGGCTCGAGGGCGGAATGAATCCCCTTTTCGTTCTCGTCGCCTGGATGATCATCGTCCCGCTCAACGACAAGGCGACCCGTTGGCTCCAACACGACGCAGCGTTGCTGAAGCCCTACCGGCCGACGCGTCGTCGGCGTCCACCGCCCGAACCGGAACCGCCACCGCCGACCCTCGTCAGCCTCACGATCAGGCGATCGGGTACCATTCGCGCCGAATATCCCGAACTGGTCGGACGTCTGCCGCCGAAGCTGGTGCGGCTTGTGACCGAGGGGCTGGTGCGGATCGAGCAGGAAAACCGGCAGGATGCCGACCGGGCCTGAAGCGATCTCTGGCTGCGCTCACGCACGAGGGTCACCGTCGCCGCGTGCGTTGTTTGCCTGGCGCTGGCGCTCGACATTGCCTTGCCAGGCATCGAACCGCCGCTGGCGCGCTTCCGGCGTATCGCCGGCCGTTAGGTCCCGGCGCGCCTGTTCGATCGTCTCGACATGCATCGCATCGAATTCGGCGTCCGCGCGGCATTGCCCCCGCCGTTTCAGGATCGCCTTCGCCATCTCCACCACTCGCATGACAGCAGCGTAGAACGCGCGATTCTCGACCTCGAGCGAAAGCCGCTACCGGCGGCGATTGCGGCGCCGATTCCCGTGCCGAGCGCATGAAGTGCGGCCCTGCTGCACCGCCTGCTATCGCCATACGGCCCGCCGATCACGGCAACGGGACGGATGGACAAGCGGCCAAGTCCTCCCCAGACGGCCGGGTGCCGCCCACGCCCGCCCGCAACGTTCCTCTGCCGCCCTGACGCACGGCCCCGGCTCGGGATGTCCAGCGCAAGGCGCTGCGGACTCCGCTGACGCGGGCCGGGCTTTGCCGACATCGCCGGGCGCCGCGCGTCCCGAAGGGGGCAGACGTTGCGAGAGGCGCAGCGTCTTCAACCCCGAACCGAAAGAGGACACAATGACCAAGTCCAAACCCACCCACGACGCCGTGACCAAGTCCGGCAGCTTCACTGGCCGCGACGGCAAGGAGCGCAGCAGCTACCGCACCATCGGAGCCGCCTGGCCCGATGAGAATGGCGCACTCAACCGCATCCGTCTCGACGCGATCCCGATCGACTTCGACGGCGTGATCTACCTGCGCGCCCGCGAGGAAAAGGACGCGCCCGAAGCGGCGACCGCACCGGAAGGGGGCGCCCAATGAGGGCGCTCCTGTTCCCGAAGGCCGTGCGCGAGCAATTGCTCGCCAACGGCCGCCGAACCGCGGCGATGGTCGATCACGACCCGTTCCCCGTGGTGAAGCTGTTCAGCCCCTACATGGGCGGCATCTGGCTCCTGACCGAGCTTGATCCCGAAGAGCCAGACATCGCCTTCGGCCTGTGCGACCTCGGGGTCGGCTTCCCAGAACTCGGCAGCGTGCGCGTCAGCGAGCTGGAGTGTGCCCGCCTCGGGAACCTGCCGGCGATCGAGCGTGACTGCCACTGGCAGGCGACGGCGCCGCTATCGGCCTATGCCAAAGCCGCCTTCAAGGCGGGCCATATCATCGACCGGCTGCCGATCGAGGCGGGGGAGGGCGCGCGATGAGCGCACCTCTTCCTGCCGGCAGGCTCCCCGAGTGGCTCTCGCGCTCGATCCTCGCCAATCAGACGGTTCTCGTGAGCGATCTCCTCAACGACGTCATCTCGCGGCGGAATAACCGCTACGGCTGGGATCTCGTCGAGAATCTCTACGACGATAGCGTCGAGGCCGTTGAGGCATTCCTCACGGAAGCCTCCGGTCTCGACGCCGACGCGCTGGACGCCGTGTGGGAGACGCCGTTCGATGAGCGAGAAGCCCTGGCGCGCGAGATCGGCTGGCAGCCGGAGCCGCGCGACGTTTTCGAGTGGTGGCTTGTGACGCGGGAACTCGCTGAAGACCTCTATCAGCGCGGCGAGCCGATGCTGGCGCACGGCGGGAACTGGTGGTGGGGCCGCTGTATCACGGGGCAGGCTCTCGCTCTGGACGAGGTGCTGCAGGCCGTCGCGCGAGACCGGAGCGTTTGCGATTGAATAGTAGACTAATATAGACTAGACTATATACATATGGAATTGGAGCATCACACTGTCATGGCGCAACGGATCTGGACCGTTTCAGAGGCCAAGGCCCGGCTCTCGGAGGTGCTGCGTTGCGCCGAAGAGGAGGGGCCTCAGCGCATCGGAGCGCGCCGGGCCTATATGATCGTCTCGGAAGCCGAGTGGCGGCGCCTCACCAAGCCGCGTCCGCGCATGGGGCGCTGGATGATCGAGAACCTCCCGCAAGCGGGAGAGCTCGAGCTGCCCTCGCGGGCCGACCCGGATCGGCCTGATCCGTTCGATGCCGGCGAGGGTGCGTGACAGGCGTGCTTCTCGACACCAACGTCATCTCGGAGTTGACGAAGCCCAACCGCGATCCGAGCGTCGTCCGCTTTCTCGAGGCGCTGGAGGATGGCACCGTCTCTGCCATCAGCGTCCACGAGCTTAGCTATGGACTGGAACGGCTGACGGACGGCGTGCGTCGGCGCGCATTGGCCGAGACGGTGGAGCAGTTCCTGGCGCTCTACGAGGACCGGATCGCGCCGATCGGCGTTCCCGAAGCCCGCGCTGCCGCTGCACTCCGTGCCGATTTGGCACGGCACGGACGAACGCTTCATCTGGCCGATGCGCTTATCGCGGCGACCGCCCTTGTGCGCGGCCTCACCCTCGCGACGCGGAACGTCGCCGATTTCGAGGGGCTCGGCGTGACGCTCCATAACCCGTGGGAAAGTTAGACAGGTGAGCCGCTAGACCGGCCGCCGGTTTGCGGCGTCCATCGCCAGCCGGTCGGCATACTGCATGATGTGGATCTTGGTGATGACCGGCTCGCCTTCAGGGAGCTTGCTCAGCGGCGTCTTGTAGACCATTGGGCTATATTCCTGAACGAACGACACCTTGCGCCGCCGCAGCTGGTAGCGAAGGTCTTGCAGATGCCGCCCGATCACCCGGATGATGCAGTCCGGGAACATCAGATCGATTTCCCACTCGACCCCATCGAGATCGAGCGCCGAATACTGGATCATCGTCAGCAGGCGATAGTCGAACATCGCCCCTTCCGGCAGGTCGAGCCGCAGCTCCTTCCACTTGCGCACGTCGCAATCCCCGCAGCCGCCGGGCATGACCCCGTACGCCTTGTACTCGGTCGAGCCGACCGTTTCTTCGGGCGGCGCGTCAGCCCGAGCGTCGGCCCGCTGCGGCGCGACCCGCTCGACATGCGTCGGCGCGTCAGCGGCAGCTCCCCCCTGCCGAAAGAAATCTCTAGGGTCTTGGGCCACGGCGTACCTCCGGGACGAGATCGTCCGCGCTCTGGGTGCGATTGAAGCGGTCGATTACCTCTTCGGTCCAGTCCTGAATGCGCAGCAGCGCCTCACGCAGCCGCGCCGGATCGCGCTTGCCGACACCGGCAAAGGCACGCTCCATCTTGCCGCGCATATCGACCGCCGCCCAGCTGTGGACGTTGTCGCGCACCTGGCGATAGGCATCGTGAATCCGCCCCATGAGCCCCATCGGCTTCTGCGGCTCACGATCAAGCGCCGCTGCCCGTACCAGGTCGCCGGCGGCCAGGGCCTCCTCGCGCTGCGCCGCGAGCGTGCGGTGATCGATCCGGGCGGCGGAGCCAGCCCGCTCCAGCGCGGCATTGGCGGCCTCGGCCCAGCTCTCGCGCCAGCGGCAGATCGGCATTGTTTTCTGCAATTCTTTCAGCCGCGCCTCGGCGGCTTCATGCGCCGCGCCGATCAGACTGTCCGGCCCGGACTGCTTGATCAGTCGGCCCAGCATGGCAATCTTCTTCTCCATGCGGGAGATGTCCTTGGGGTCGCTATCCGCCTTCCGGCGCAGCTGCTCCAGCCAGAAGCGCGAGCCGCGATCGGCCTCGGCGAGGGTCCCGTCCGGTCCGAGGCGGCGGACGTCGCTCTTCAGCTGTCCGGCGGAGCGCTTGGCATCGGCCATCTGGCTATAGAGGCCGTCGGGGGTGTTCCAGTCGCGCTCCTTGTTGCCGAACAGGAGACCTTTGGCGAGCTTGTCCGGCCGATCCTCGAGCCGGCGCAGCGTCAGCATGATGTGGGCGTGCGGCTGTTCCTGCCCATCGGACGCCCGCCGGTTATGGATGGCGACGTCGGCGATCATGCCGTCGGCAACGAAGGTCTTGCGCACCCAGTCCTCGACCAGCTCGATGCGGTCCTCGCGCGACAGCTCGCGCGGCAAGGTGATCTCGATCTCACGGTAAAGTTGCGCCGTCTTCTTGAGCTTGCCGTCGGTTTGGTTCACTTCACGCCTCTCGACCAGGTTCCATAGTTGATGCCGGTCGGTTGCCCAATCCGGTGCTCTCTCTGGTGCGAGGATCGTGGTGTGCTCGATCACGTGCCCGTCTTCGGGCGCACGCGAGAACCACTTGCCCTGGAGGCTATCGAAGAGCCTCTCTCCTGACCGGTATGCGGCGGCCGCGACAGCGCTGCGGCGGAACGCACCCCCCGGCTTGGGGTTCTTGATATGCCGGCTCACCGCTTTGGCGCGGAGATGGTAG
>JACLAD010006639.1_pt1 | contig 36229 bp, 38 predicted proteins | sample 8027901 | NCBI WGS metagenome assembly JACLAD01 (sample SAMN15725071, study PRJNA655200) | protist metagenome | isolation source: fluorescence activated cell sorting (FACS) single amplified genomes of... | place: Spain: Blaines Bay Microbial Observatory, Mediterranean Sea | collected 2016-07-05 | reverse complement strand
ATCCAGGACCTACTCAATAAAAACCTCACAGGTGTCAACCTTGTTTTTACCCAACCTATAGAGCTAAGGTTTAATGAGCTATTGGAAGGGGTAAGAGAAGATATTGCGGTAAAACTCTATGGCGAGGATTTGGAAGTTCTATCCACTAAGGTTCAGGAAATGGCAGAGATTATTCAAACTGTACCCGGAACAGGAGATGTAAATGCAGAGAGAACTTCTGGTCTCCCACAAATGACGGTACGCTACAATCGTGACAAGTTAGCACAGTACGGGCTGGAAATCGAAAAAATAAATGAATATATAAATACCGCTTTTGCAGGTGGAGTGGCAGGAGTGGTTTTTGAAGGAGAAAGACGTTTCGACCTGGTAGTGCGCTTTGATGAAGAGCACCGACAGAGTATTGAAGATATACGGACTTTATACATTGATCTGCCTAATGGTACCCAAGTCCCGATTAATGAAGTAGCTGATATCAGCTTTGTTCCCGGGCCAATGCAAATTTCCAGAGACGACACCTATCGCAGAACATACGTTGGGGTAAATGTGAGGGGCCGTGACGTAGAGTCGGTTGTGAATGATATTCAGGCAAAACTGGGTGCCGAACTGGATTTACCTCCAGGTTACTACATTTCTTATGGCGGTGAGTTTGAGAACCTTCAAAATGCCAAAGACCGCCTGATTATTGTGGTGCCTATCGCTCTCTTGCTGATATTCGTGCTGCTGTATTTTGCCCTGGGCTCATTCTCGCAGTCTATCATGATTTATATGGCCATTCCATTAGCGGCCATTGGGGGTGTTTTCGCCCTGTGGCTCCGGGACATGCCCTTTAGTATCTCTGCAGGTGTAGGCTTTATCGTGCTCTTTGGAGTGGCAGTACTTAACGGTCTGGTCCTGGTGAATCGCTTTAATTCATTAAAAGAAGAAGGCGTAACCAGTATCAAAGACCGGATTTTTATGGGTACGAAAGAACGAATCAGGCCGATCATGCTTACAGCGGTAACAGATATTTTAGGATTTATGCCAATGGCATTTTCTTCTTCGGCCGGTGCAGAGGTGCAGCGCCCTTTAGCAACCGTGGTTATTGGAGGTATGCTTACAGCTACCCTTCTCACCCTTGTGGTGTTGCCAGTCCTTTATACTTTAATAGAAAATATGAAAAACAGAAGAAATAGTAATAACAATAATGGCTTTGCACCAGCCCCTGCAATAGTGGTGGCATTGCTTTCTGTCGGAAGCCTCTTAGGATTTAGCACCCCTGCAGAGGCACAGGAAAACAGTTCTTCACAGAAAAATTCTCCGGCTCAGGCTGAAATAATTGTCCAACAGGATTCTTTGCCAGTCCTCTCGTTAGAAGAGGCCAAGGAACGGGCAATAGAGGCTTTTCCGAGAATAAGAGCTGCTGCCCTGGAGATAGAAAGTCAGCAGGCTTTAAAGAAAACGGCCTGGGACCTTGGTAATACCCAGATATTCACCGGCGCAGAAGAAATTAGCGGTGGTTCGAGTAATGCTGATCTTGGTGTCTATACACAAATTGGGGTTCAGCAACAGAATATCGACATCTTTGGTATTGCGCCACGCCTGAAGTTGCAGAAGGAAAGGGTGGCCCTGGCAGAAGAAGCCCTTGATCTTTCCATTCTTGAAGTAGAACTGGAGGTAAGTCAGGCCTGGGCGTCGGTATATGCTGCTAAAAATGAGTATGAGACCTTATACAGTCTGGATTCAGCCTTTACCGATATTGAGAGAGCTGCACAGATCAGGTTGGAAACAGAGACAATCTCGAGACTTGAATACCTGGCTACGGTAAACCAGGGCAATGAAGTTGAAATACAAAAAGAGCAGGCCTATAGGGATTATCTTGGAGCCTTGCAGCGATTCAACCTGTGGTTTGCCAGTGACACACTTTACACGGTACCTAATGTTCCTGCCGATCAGTTTGATGAGCCCATTAGCGGATTACTGCAACCCCTTGGGAACCATCCCCTGCTCAATGTGTATGAACAAAGGATAGAGGTGGCTGATGCAACCCTAAGGGAGAGGCGATCGCAGTTTCTTCCGAAATTTCAGGCGCAGTACGGCAGGCAGAAAATTGACGGCCAAACCGGCTTTTATCAATATCAGGTAGGGATCAGCATTCCTTTGTTCTTTGGACCTGAATTGGGCAGAACACAATCAGCAAAAATAAACCGCGAAATAGCTGAAGCTAATTTACAGCAGACGCAGTTTGAGCTAAAGACAGCTTATGCTGAGGCACGCGAAGAATACCTGAAGTGGCTTAATTCCTGGACATACTATCAGGAAGAAGCGCTACCCTTGGCCAGAGAACAGCGGGCAGGGGCCATCATCGCTTATCGGGAAGGAGCAATTGACTATGTGACTTTCCTGCAAAACATACGCGATGCCGTACGCATAGAAGTGAATGCCTGGCAGGCATTGGGCAGCTATCTTGATAGCCGCTCCCAACTCGAATATTATATAAATACTTCAGAATAAGATAATTAATTAATAGACAAAGATATAAAAATGAAAAAGCACATTATAAAACTGTTCACATTGCTCATTACGGTAAGCTTTCTTTCAGCCTGCAATGGCGGAGAAGGCAAAGGTACGGAAGAAGCGTCCCCTGAAGCTCAGGAAGAACATTCTGCAGAAGAAGAAGGAGGTCATGAAGAAGGAGAAGAAGGAGGAGGAATGGGTGAAGTGCATCTTTCCAGTCTCAAGTTCAACAGTTTGGAAATAAAAGTGGACACCCTGCCCACAAGGCCCATTTCCGATATAGTAGAAGCTACCGGACAACTGGAAGTCCCACCACAATATGAAGCTACAGTAACTGCTTTTATAGGAGCCAATATAACTTCTATTGAGGTCATTGAGGGGGATCAAGTAAGCAAAGGTAAGGTACTGGCATATCTATCCCATCCTAACCTCACCAGGTTACAAACCGATTATATGACAGCTTACAGCCGTTTGCAGAACCTGGAGCAAGAATTTAATCGTCAACAAAGGCTTTATGAACAAGAAGTAGGTTCAGGCAAACTTTTTCAACAGGCACAGGCCGATTATCGTGTTGTGCAGGCAGAGGTTCAAGGGTTTGAATCACAGCTCAGGCAGTTAAACCTTAATGTTGCTGGCATACGAGAAGGAAATATTGTCGAGAATGTTCCTGTAGTCAGTCCAATAAAAGGGAGCATTGAAGATGTAAGTGTGCAGGTAGGACAATATGTTGATCCCCAAACCGAGCTATTCGAAGTGATCAACGCCGAACATGTGCATGCAGATTTAATGGTCTTTGCCAAAGATGTATATAAAGTCAAGGAGGGACAAAAGGTCCTGTTACAAATGGAATCAGTGCCCGGCCAGACTTATACTGCTGAAATTTATTCTATCGGCAAGAAATTTGAACAGAATCCCAGGGCTGTCCACGTGCATGCAGAGATACAGGAAGATTCAGAAAACCTGGTACCGGGCATGTACATCAACGGCAGGATCGTTACGGGCACAGGAACAGAAGTAACAGCCTTACCGAAAGAAGCAATTATTGAGGAAGAAGACAAATCCTACATCTTTATTGCTGAAGAGCACGAGGAGGACGGGGAAACCGAGTGGTCTTTTAAGCCGGTGGAAGTGGTGACAGGAGAAGAAAATGAAGGATGGGTGGAAATTAAATTATTGCAACCTTTACCTGAAGGTGCAAAGGTGGCGTGGAACAATGCTTATTATTTGATAGCAGAAATGAAGAAGAGCCAGACTTCTCACGGTCATTAAATTAAAAACTTAAATGGATGGGCTCTCTGTATAATGTTTGTCTTAATTAGTTAACCCAGAGGGTTCATCCTTAATACAAACTATAGCGATGAAAGAAATAAAAGCATTTATAAAACCAAAAAGAGTACAAAAAGTAGTTGAAGCCCTTAGTGATAGTGGCTTTAATAGCATGACCCTTTCGCAAGGGGAAGGGACCGGTGCATTCAAAGCCAAAGGTGCCAGCCCCTCCCTTGATTTTCGCATTACAGATAGTCCCGTAGTGAAACTGGAACTGGTGTGCCAAAATGAAGAAGCACGAAAAGCAATAGACATCATAGTCGAAAATGGAAAGACAACGGATCCTGGCGACGGAATTATTTATGTTTCAGATATTGAAGATGCGTTTCAAATAAAGACGGGAAAATCCATAAAGAAATTTGATTGACGGGGAGCAACAACAATAAAATAAGTCCTGTAAAGGAAGTTCTAACTGTTTGTCTTACTAATGGGATTTCCTTTTCAGGCATAATTTACGGCGTTAATGTGAAAAACAAATTTAAAATAAAGGAACTCGAAGAATTACTGACTGCAAAAAAAGTAAGGACAACGGCCATGCGCTTGTTGGTCCTCAAAACCCTTCAAAAGCAAAAAGCCGCGATAGGTTTGCAGGATTTGGAATCGGTCTTCGAAAAGGCCGACAGGATTACCTTGTACCGCACGCTAAAAACTTTTGAGGAAAAAGGTTTGATACACAGTATAGTGGACGGGAACGGAACAACCAAATATGCATTGTGCAAAGAAGGTTGTGAGTGCGCCCCCAAAGATATGCACGTGCATTTTTATTGCCAAAACTGCCGGGAAACCTTTTGCCTGCCCAAATCAAAAGTCCCCGAAGTGCCCTTGCCGGAACACTTTGTGCCGGTGGAGACAACGTTATTGGTAAAAGGGGTTTGCGGCAAATGTTCAGGCTGAAAAATGCAATTTCATTGCAGGTTTTTAAATATATCTTTGGAATAAGCTGTTTTTGAAGATTTAAAAGAAAAATATTATGAGCGATTGTTGCGGTAGCGGTGCATGTTCAAATGGGGGGATATCCTCCAATACAACTAAAAGTGGTTTTTTACAAACCTATGGGGAGTACGGTTTGGCAATTACCGGTTTTCTCCTTTTGGCCGTGGGTATTGTCTTAAAAGAAGTTGTGGCTTCTAACTGGTTTACGGCACCTTTCCAATTTGTCCTTTTTGGACTGGCGTATCTTCCCGTGGGCGGGCCCGTATTGTGGAAAGCCATCAGGCAAATAAGGAAAGGAAATATCTTTAGCGAATTTTTCCTGATGGGCATTGCCACCATAGGCGCTTTTTTGCTGGGCGAGTATGCCGAGGGGGTGGCGGTAATGCTTTTTTATGCCGTGGGCGAATTGTTCCAGGGGGCCGCGGTAAACAAGGCAAAAAAATCCATTGAAAGTTTGTTGAAAATCCAGGCCGAGGAGGTGACTGTAGTGGAAGCAGACGGAACCATAAAAATCGTGCACCCGTCCACGGTAGCGGTTGGCAGTATTATCCAGGTAAAACCGGGAGAGAAGGTAGCCATTGATGGAATCTTGATTTCTGAAAAGGCCACTTTCAACACTGCGGCACTTACTGGTGAACCCGCACCAGACCGTAAATACAAGGGGGAACAGGTTTTGGCCGGAATGGTGAATTTGGAAGACCTGGGCACCATAAAAGTTACCAGCCGTTTTGAGGACAGCAAGCTCTCAAAAATTTTGGAAATGGTACGGGAAGCGGCTTCCCGAAAGGCAAAAACCCAACGTTTTATCACCCGTTTTGCCAAAGTTTATACCCCCATTGTGGTTTTGCTAGCCACGGCCATTACTTTGCTTCCGTACTTTTTTGTGGAAACCTATATTTTTGGGGAATGGCTTTACCGGGCCCTGGTATTTTTGGTGATATCCTGCCCCTGTGCCCTGATGATTTCCATTCCTTTGGGATATTTTGGCGGTATTGGCGCGGCTTCCCGCAATGGCATTCTCTTTAAAGGTTCCAATTACCTGGACCAGATGCGGAAGGTGGACACCGTGGTGATGGACAAGACCGGCACCCTTACCAAAGGGATATTTGAAGTGCAGCACATCAGGACCTTTGAATTTGACCGGGAGTTGATTTTGAACCTGGTGGCAGGCCTCGAGAGCAGCTCCAACCATCCGGTAGCCAGGGCAGTGACCTCCTATTGGGTCTCTTTGGGCTATAAAACGGCCCAGGTGGAGCATGCAGAAGAGATTTCAGGCATGGGGATGAAAGGACAGGTAGAAGGGTTTAACATATTGGCTGGAAACACTAAGCTGTTAAAGAAATTCAATATTCCCTATGATCCGGAAATAGACGATTTTGTGGAAACAACGATAGTAATGGCCATCAACGAAAAGTATTGTGGTTTTATTACCATTGCCGATGAGATCAAAGAAGATGCGAAATTGGCCGTAGATGAATTGCGCCAGCTAGGGGTGAAAAACATCGTCATGCTCTCCGGCGATAAAGAGAGGGTAGTGCAGAAACTGGCCCGGGAGCTTGGGCTGGATTTGGCCATTGGAGGTTTGCTGCCCGAAGGAAAGATCAAAGAAGTCGAAAGGTTAAAAAAAGGATCGGCTATGTTGGCTTTTATTGGTGACGGGATCAATGACGCGCCTGTTATCACACTTGCCGACATTGGCATGGCCATGGGTGGTTTGGGCTCTGATGCCGCTATCGAAACCGCAGATGTGGTGGTACAAAACGACCAGCCTTCAAAAATCGCTACCGCTATAAAAATAAGCAAAGCAACAAACCGGATTGTTTGGCAAAACATAGGCCTGGCCTTTGGGGTAAAATTTTTGGTGTTGGCCCTGGGGGCTTTTGGAATGGCAAGCATGTGGGAAGCGGTATTTGCCGATGTGGGCGTTACCCTGCTGGCCATATTAAATGCCATGCGAATTCAGAAAATTGATTTCCGTACAAAGGAAACTTCTGAAACAAAAATTTTAGATAAAACTGTAGCGCCTTTCCCTAAAAGGGAAACAAAAACGGAAAAGGAGTTTGCCTAAATTGAAAGCCAAAAGTGTAGGGGGTTAGAAGGTGCGGGTTGTAAAGAACAAATACCGAAGAATAAATTGATAATGCACAATCGTTCAGCAATTGCTTAAGGGGAACAAAAAAAGTACTAAAGGTGAGGTACAAAAATATTGAACGTCCAATACCATTGAATATGATTTAATAAAATAATTGTCTGATGAACAACAAGGGGTTTTTCTTTACTGTTATTGTGGGCTTTGTGATGGGGGTATTTATTGTTCAGCCCCTTGGGATTTCCCTTTTTTTGTATGACAATCAGGGCGACCAGGGCAGTTGGTGGAATATCCTGGAAATTGTTTTTGTACAAATTGCCGGTTTCGGGGATTTTGACCAGATTTTGAAGAACCTCCTTTTTGGTTGTTTGGGCATCAGCCTGGCATTGATGTTTTACACCAGGAAAAAAATCTTTCAGCTTGACAAATTGAAGAATGAAACAGATATTATAGAAGCACTTATAGCTAAGGGCGAAACCAGTGAAGTAGAGTTTAAATCTACACTTCGCTGCGATTTACGGCAGTCAAAAATAAATAAAGCCCTGGAAGTCGTAGTGGCAAAAACCATAGCCGGCTTTATAAATTGTAAAGGTGGCAACCTGTTGATTGGCATTGATGATGAAGGCCATATTTTAGGACTTCAGGAAGATTACCAAACCTTGAAGAAGCCTGGCAGGGACGGATTTGAGCAGTATATTATGCAATTGGTCTCCGTTACATTGGGCACCCGCTTTTGTCCTTTGATAAAAGTAACTTTTCACGAATTTAAAGGAAGGGACATTTACCATTTAAACATACAATCCTCAAAAACACCGGTATTCCTCAATTACGAAGATCGGTCCCATTTTTTTATCCGTACCGGAAATGGCACACGCGAACTGGATATTCCTGAGGCATTGGCCTATATAGGAAAAGGAAAGGCATTGTACAATTAGAGAGCGAAAATTAAAAACCGATAGAAAAAATGAAAAAAACGCAAGTAAAACTGCCAATACTACTGCCGGAAATTCCCGATGAGAACGATCAATGTGTGCAGAGGCTAATGGATCACCTGCAAAACAGGGAAGGTATTGAAAAGGTACATATTGCTTCTGAAAAAGAGGATGATACCCCTCAGCTTTGTTTTCATTACGATCCCGACATTATTTCCATTGCCCATATTAGAAAACTCGCAAAACAGGCAGGGGCATCATTGACCAATGAATTTGGACATAGCCTGCTCGAGGTTGAGGGAATTCGACATGCAAGACATGCAAGGAAAATCGAAAAAGGGTTAAGAGGATTAGAGGAGATAATGGAAGCCTCGGTATCCGAATCGGGAATCGTAAGGCTGGAATTTATAAAGGCTAAAACCGATGAAAAAGATTTTAATCAAATCCTGAGGAACGAAGGCCTGAAAATCAAAACCGCCAAAAAGAATGAAAAAATGCCTCCTGAAACGGCTGAAACCCATAAACATTCCCACGAGGAGGCAGAGCTTAAAGATGAAGGCCACGCCCATGACCACGGGGGTATCTTAGGAAAAAATACTGAGATGTACTTTTCCATTATTTGCGGGGTTTTATTGGGCACCGGTTTTGGCCTTTCCTACCTGGAAACTGTGCCGGAATGGGTAAGTCTGGCCTTGTACATAGGCGCCTATTTCTTTGGGGGCTATTACACGGCAAAAGAAGCCATTGAAACGGTTGCCAAAGGAGGTTTCGAAATTGATTTCCTTATGCTGGTCGCGGCAATTGGGGCAGCCGTTCTGGGAGAATGGGCAGAAGGGGCTTTGCTCCTCTTCCTTTTTAGCCTGGGCCATGCGCTCGAAAATTACGCCATGAACAAGGCTAGAAAATCCATTGCAGCCCTGGCAGACCTTGCCCCTAAAACTGCCCTAATAAAACGAGATGGAAAGACGCAGGAAGTAAAAATTGAAGAGCTTCAGGTAGGTGATATTGTTGTAGTGAGATCCAACACCAAAATTTCTGCCGATGGTGTTGTTGTTAATGGCAATAGTAGTGTGAACCAGGCACCCATCACCGGCGAGAGCGTCCCTGTGGATAAGTCCCCCGTACCCGATCCTGACAAAGATTATTCAAAAGAAAGCGAAATAAAAGATGAACACCGTGTATTTGCGGGAACCATCAACGGCAATAGTACCCTGGAAGTAAAGGTGATAAAAACCTCTCAGGATTCTACACTGTCAAGACTGGTGACATTGGTGAATGAAGCCCAGACACAGAAATCACCTACCCAATTATTGACTGATAAGTTTGAAAAATATTTTGTGCCATCGGTTTTGGCCCTGGTGGTTTTGCTGAATTTCGCCTTCCTTGTCCTCGATGAACCCTTTAGCGAGAGTTTCTATAGGGCAATGGCGGTTTTAGTGGCTGCCAGTCCCTGTGCCCTGGCCATTTCCACACCCAGTGCTGTACTTAGCGGAGTAGCCCGCGCAGCCAGGGGTGGGGTTCTGATAAAGGGGGGGCGGCCCCTGGAAGATCTTGGCGTGCTCACCGCTATTGCTTTTGACAAAACCGGTACCCTTACTGAAGGCAAACCAAAGCTCACCAAAGTTATCACATTAACGGACGTAAGTGAAGAGGAACTGCTAAAAACAGCTGTAGCTGTAGAGGCTTTAAGCGACCACCCCCTTGCAAAAGCAGTGGTACGGGACGGAAAAGAACGCTTGGGAAACATACAATTTCCGGAAGCAAGTAATATGGAAGCTGTTTTAGGAAAAGGCATAAAAGCCAGCCTCGGGGAAGATAAGGTGTATATGGGGAATTTGGAGCTCTTTGAAGCGCTCGATGATCAAAAGCCTTCAGAAGAAACCGTAGAAAAAGTAAGGGAACAGGAAGCCGCAGGGAACACGACAATGTTGATACGCAGGAATGAGGAGTATATTGGAATTATTTCCCTTATGGACACTCCTCGGGAAGAAGCTAAAGCAACCTTGGAGGAGCTTAAAAAAATCGGTATTAAACGTATGATCATGCTCACCGGGGATAACCAAAAAGTGGCTGATGCGGTGGCCAAAGAAATTGATCTTACCGATGCCTGGGGGAGCCTGCTTCCCGAGGAAAAGGTAGATGCTATCAAAAAATTAAAGAAACAGGAGGATAAAGTAGCCATGGTGGGCGATGGAGTGAATGATGCTCCCGCTATGGCACATAGTACCGTGGGTATTGCAATGGGGGCAGCAGGATCTGATGTGGCCCTGGAAACCGCCGATATAGCCCTGATGGCAGATAAACTGGAAACCCTGCCTTTTGCAATAGGTTTGAGCCGGAAAGCCAAAGCTATCATAAAACAAAACCTTTGGGTAAGCCTGGGAATTGTAGCTTTATTAATTCCCGCCACCATATTTGGCTTTGCCAACATCGGGATAGCAGTACTTGTTCACGAAGGATCCACTTTATTAGTGGTTGGAAACGCCTTGAGATTATTGGCTTATAAGAAATAAAAGATGGCTTAGTGAAGAAATTCTTGGGAATTATCCGCCCTTATCGGCGTAGCAAGTGGGAATTGGGAGCATTTGATTTGGTTTCAAAAATGAAAAATAATGCTGAAAAAGGATAAATATTATAAACCTTAGTAGAAATAGTTCTACATATAATTTAAATCTATTTAATTATGAAAAATGAAAATCATGAACAACTCGTTCAAACCTTGCTAAACTGTGCTTTAGCTTGTGAAAACTGTGCTGCTCAAAGCTTAGCAGAAGAAGAAACCGGAATGATGCAAAGATGCATTCCGTTGGACATTGACTGTGCTGACATTTGTATACAAGCAGCTAGGTTGCTACAGAGAAATTCTGCCCTTGCGCATGAATATCTTTTGATCTGTGAAAAAGCTTGCAGGATGTGTGCTGAAGAATGTGCAAAACACGATCATGAGCATTGTAAGAAATGTGCTCAAGCCTGTAATGAATGTGCGGAAGCATGCCATAATCATCACGGTGATGTGCAGTTAAGCTAATGTAATGAAAGGTATGCGGTGTTTATAGCATCGCATATTTTCCTTAAAGTAAAAAAACAAAAAATGAAGTGTTACAAGAGAAATAGAGGGCGAACCAAATTTAAAACTAGAAATATACTATGAGGAAGTTCTCTAAAGAAAATTAAGAACTTTTTGTATTAGTTAACCCGGGTTTCCTTTCCAGGCACAATTATTTAAAATCAATGAATATAACTAATAGAACAAAAGACTATCTAAAGTAGATTTTATAATTTAAAACAAGAGAATAATGTCAGAATTTAAAGTTAAACTAGAATGGAATCCCGATTCCGAGGATTTCTCCTATAAGAATTATACACGTACCCATCAATGGATTTTTGGAGGAGGCTCTGAAATCACTGCATCTGCAGCTCCGGAGTATTTGGGGAAAGCTGAATTTGTCAATCCTGAAGAGGCTTTCGCTGCTTCCCTCTCCAGCTGTCACTTATTGACTTTTCTGGCTATTGCCTCCTTTAAAAAGTATATTATAAAGAGTTACAAAGATGAAACCGTTGCTGTGGTTGAGAAAAACAAGGATGGTAAACAGGCTGTGACCAGGGTTTGTTTACGGCCCAAAGTAGAATTCTCGGGTGAACATATACCTGATGAAGAAGAAATGGAAAAAATGCACCATAAAGCACATGCTGAATGTTTTATCTCCAACTCTGTAATAACAGAGGTTGTAGTGGAACCTGTTTTATAATTTCCTTCAGGTAAATTTAGTGTGTAAGGTTTAATTTAAATACCAAAATAGGCAATAAAACATAACTTCTATGAAAAATTTTATGGTTGCTCCTTCCATTCTTTCGACAGATTTTGCCCACCTGGGCAAAACCCTCGAAATTATTAATAGAAGTGAAGCAGACTGGCTGCACGTGGATGTGATGGATGGTATGTTTGTTCCAAATATCTCCTTTGGGACACCTGTTTTAGAAGCTATTGAGCAGCACTCTATGAAACCTATCGAGCTGCACTTGATGATTGTTGAGCCTGAAAGGTATCTGGAAGTTTTTTCTAAATATGGAATAGACCAAATTACTGTGCACGCTGAGGCCTGCCTTCATTTGCACAGCGTGGTGCAACAAATAAAAAGCCTGGGCTGTAAAGCAGGGGTAGCTTTAAATCCGCATACCTCTTTAGGAAGCCTGGAATACGTCATCAAAGATTTAGATACAGTTTGCCTAATGGCTGTAAATCCGGGTTTTGGCGGACAAGGTTTTATTCCCGAAACACTGGAAAAAATAAAGGAATTAAAGCAATTTATACAAAGAAAAGATGCAAAGGCCTTTATTGAAGTAGATGGCGGGGTTAACAGGAATAACGTGAAGGAAATTTTGAATTCAGGAGCTGATGCTGTTGTAGCAGGAAGTAGTATTTTCAATTCCGATGATCCTCTTAGGGCAATTCAGGAGCTTAAAAAACCCATTGAAATTAATGTTACAAAACGGAATAAATTAAATAATAATTAAAAAAGGAGTTATGCTACAAATATTAGGACAAACAGAAGGGAATTTAATAGCCACAAGAGCAACGGAAAATTTGACCGAAGCCGATTACGATAAGCTATTGCCCCTGCTGAACAACATAGTGGAAAAATATAAAAAAATCCGCTGGTATTTTGAAATGGAAGGTTTTGAAGGATGGACACCAAAAGCCTTTTGGAAAGATTTGAAATTCGATGTCCAACATGCCAACGATTTTGAAAAAGTGGCCATGATAGGGGATAAAAAATGGGAAAAATGGATGACAGATTTGATGAAACCTTTTACCTCTGCCGAAGTAAAATTTTTTGACTTAGAGGAAAAGGAAATTGCCAAAAAGTGGATTAAACAATAAAGCTTTTATTTAAACATTTAATTGAAAAACTGCATGTATAATTAAAATTAAAAATCATGAAAATAATAGTTCCGATTGATTTTAGTCAAAGTTCCAAAATTGGAGTTGAGTATGCCACAAAGGTGGCCGAATCTTTAAATTCAGAAATTATCTTTGTTCATGCCTATTCTGAAGGTTATCAATATGCCGGATATGGGGCTATAGTTTATCCGGTACCCGACAACTTTAGTTCTTATCAGAAATTATACAAAGAAAAAATGCTGGAATTTCTCGAAAATTTTCCACGTCTCGCGACAATAAAATATAAGAGTATGGTAGCCTCAGGAAGAATTTCAGGTATTATTTATCAACTAGCAACAGAAGAAAAAGCAAGTTTAATAATTATGGGGACAGAAGGTGCAGGTGAGGTAGAAGGTTATTTTGCAGGAACCACAAGTGAGAAATTAAGTAAGGAAGTACCCTGCCCTGTACTGGTTGTACCGGAAGATTTAGAAAATTTTGGTTTAAAAAGAATTTGCCTGGCGCTGGATTCAGATAACCTGAGACCTGATAGGGAACTAAAGGTGCTGGCTGATCTATTAAGGGCATTTAACCCTCGCCTCTTTATATTTCATTTTTCTAAGAGTAAAGATGAAATTATTAATGAACAGGAGATTAGAAACTATTATAAGGAGTTTTTTAATCTGGAGAATGTTTCTGTTCACCTTTTTTACGAAGGGAAAACTGAAGATAGAATAACCGGTTTTTTGAAAGATAATGCAATAGATATTTTGGCGCTACTTTACAGGAAACATGACTTTATAGAAAAACTAACTGAACTGGGTCTAAGAAGAAAAATGATTTTCAAATCAGAAGTTCCTGTACTTATTCTAAAATAATGGTAGAGTTAACTTTTAATAAAATATACCAGATTTTATAAAACCCACAAGCCTTTTGACAACTTTTGAAATTTGATGTACAATATGCCAACAAATTTGAAAAAGTGGCCATGGTAGGGGATGAAAAATGGGAAAATTGGATGACAGATTTGATGAAACCTTCTACATCTGCCGAAGTAAAATTTTTTGAAATAAACCATGCAAGCGAAGGACAAAAATGGATAAAGAAGTAAAAAAGAAATCTACCCCTGTAAGTTACATGAGGGAAACTGCCCGAAAGTTTCTTGACCGGGAAACCTCAGGCGGTCTTCTGCTCATTTTGGCTACTTTGGTCGCTTTGGTGTTGGCCAATACCGATGTGGCCGATATATACCACCATTACCTGAGTGATGAAATTGTTATAGGAGCACCGGAGCACCTGGAAATTTCCCTTTCGGTGGAAGAATGGATTAATGACGGGCTGATGGTGATCTTCTTTTTGGTGGCCGGTCTCGAATTGAAAAGAGAAGTAATGGTAGGAGAGTTATCTGATTTTAAAAAAGCTTCCATGCCTATATTTGCTGCCCTTGGTGGTATGCTTGTACCGGCTATACTTTTTTTCCTGTTCAACCTTAACATGCCTACTGTCAAAGGTTGGGGTATTCCCATGGCTACTGATATTGCCTATTCTCTTGGAATACTGGGCCTTTTAGGAAAACGGGTGCCTGTGCAGTTAAAGATATTCTTGGTAGCTTTGGCCATTGCCGATGATATCGGTGCGATTCTGGTCATTGCCATTTTTTACAGCAGTCAAATAGCCTGGATGAACCTGCTCATTGCAGGAGGGGCTCTGCTTGTTTTAGCAATACTGAACAGGGCAGGGATAAAACACCTGTCTTTGTATATTTTACTGGGTATTGTATTATGGCTGGCTTTCCTTGACTCCGGCATACATCCCACCCTGGCCGGGGTGTTGTTTTCCCTGACTATTCCCATAAAACCTAAGATACAAAATGAGGACTATAGGCAACGGACAAAATCCCATGTGCAGGAGTTGGAAAAAACCGACCTGGTAAATACCCATCTGCTCACTGATAAGAAGCAACAGAATATTCTGGAAACAATCCGAAGTGACACCAAACACACCCACCCTCCCCTACTGCGGCTGGAAAATGCGCTTACCGGTATCAATGCCTTCTTTATCATTCCTGTCTTTGCGTTAGCCAATGCAGGTGTAGAACTCAGTCTTGGAATTTCAGAAGTGCTGTCTAGTTCCCTGGGTCTCGGGATTTTAACAGGATTGGTGCTGGGGAAAGTTTGCGGCATTACCGCCTTCTCATATCTGGGCGTAAAAATGGGCTTCGCTCAATTACCGGTAGGTCTCAGTTGGAGGCATATAATAGGTACGGGACTTATAGCCGGTATCGGGTTTACAATGTCACTGTTTATCACAAACCTGGCATTTGCAGATCAAAACCTTGTTCAGGTAGCGAAAATAAGCATCCTGCTCGCTTCACTTATAGCAGCCATAGCCGGTGTCCTTGTGCTTCGTCTGGGGAAGACCCGGAGCGTCAAGCAACAGGAGCTGGGAGAAGTTGTTTAAGGTATTCTGTGAAAGCCGGAGGATAGTCAAACCAAAAACAGGAAGGAGTTGGATACTTAGGAACTTCAAAATGAATTAATAAATGCAACAACGGCAACATTGAGTGATATGGGAATTGCTATAGCTGGAGAGGGCCGAGGTATAAATCAAAATAAACAAAAACGTCTCGACTGCGCTCGACGTGACAATTATAATTCAATTTTGCTTATTAGGTTTTTTACCTGACAAGCATATAAAGTATATGATAAACCTTTTAAATTCAAATAGGGACAACCTCATTGCCGTGGAAGTGAGCGGTAAGCTTTCAAAAGAGGAGGTGGAAAATTTGCATCCGCTTATCGATGAAATTATTGCTAAAAATAATAAAGTGGATTTTTATTTTGAACTGCACGATTTCTACGGATACGATTTGGAAGGATTGTGGGTAGATCTAAAAATAGATGCTGCACATATTTCCGACTACGGTAATATGGCTATTGTTGGGGATAAAAAATGGCAGGAAAAAACTACAAAGGTTTTAAATTTCTTTTCAGGCTCTCAAATAAAATACTTTGACATAAATGAAAAGGATACGGCCAAAGCCTGGATTGGTTTAGTAAAGGAGTAGCTTACAGCAAAAAATGCCCTCTTAAGATGGGAAACTGTCAATAAACAGGAAAAAATTGTTTAACAAAAAGAAGTAACTATGGACTGGACATTTGAAGATTTTAAGACAGACCTGGATTCCCTGAACCCAACTGTTAGGGAGAAGGCCCTTGAAATAGCCAACGAGCTTATGAAAGAAGGGAAATTTACAGAAAAAGAAGCAATAACCGAAGCCATTAAACAGTCGGAAGAATGGTTTTATGATCTGGAAGGTTGAGATCTAAAACAAATTCCAAAAGCTGTTACCGTAAAATCTATCAGAAAGTATGGTGAAATGCTAAGGCAAAGGCCTCCTTACATTAAAGTAGGTCCAATAGATGATTTGTCGTAAAAAATGCTAAATAAAAACTTAAACTTTAAAATATGGAAAAATTTGATGTAACTATTATAGGATCTGGCCCGGGCGGATATGTAAGTGCCATCCGTTGCGCTCAATTAGGATTAAAAGTAGCCATTATAGAAAGGTATAGCACGCTTGGCGGCACCTGTCTCAATGTAGGCTGCATCCCATCAAAAGCCTGGCTGGAAGCCTCTGAGCATTACTACAAACTGAAACATCAATTCGAAAAATTTGGGATTGATGTAAAAGAAGCCAATGTCGATATCCTGAAAATGAACCAAAGGGTTCAGGATGTGGTACAGGAAATCATCAATGGCGTTGGGTATCTGATGAAAAAGAACAAGGTTACCGTTTATGAAGGCCACGGCACCATCAAGGACAAAAACACGATTGAAATTAAGGGCGAAGACAAAATGGAAACCATAGCAACCGATAAAATCATCATTGCCACAGGGTCCAAACCCGCTTCACTGCCCAATATTGAAATCGATAAGAAAAGGATAATCTCTTCCACCGAAGCCCTTGCCTTACAGGAAATCCCCAGGCATTTAATGGTCGTTGGCGGCGGCGTTATCGGGGTTGAGATAGGTTCTGTTTTCGCCCGCCTGGGCTCTAAGGTGTCTATTGTGGAATATTTTGATAGCCTTATTGCCTCTATGGATGGCGCACTGGGACATCAATTGCACCGTTCCCTAAGAAAACAGGGAATTGAATTTTATTTACAACATAAGGTAACTGATGCAACAGCAACAGATAACAAAGTGGAATTGAAAGCGGAAAACCTGTCCGATAAAAAAGAAATGAATTTAGAAGGCGACTATTGCCTTATGGCCATTGGCCGGAAACCGTACACCACCAATTTAGGCCTTGAAAATATTGGCGTGAAAACCAATGAGAAAGGAGAGGTAAAGGTAAATGAGAACCTTGAAACCAATGTCAAAGGGGTTTATGCTATAGGGGACGTAATCCATGGGGCAATGCTTGCCCATAAGGCCAGTGAAGAGGGCGTTTTTGTAGCCGAAAGAATTGTTGGCCAAAAGCCACATATCAACTATTCCCTTATCCCCAATATCATTTATACCCAACCTGAAGTGGCCGGGGTAGGATCCACTGAAGAAGAACTGAAAGAAGCAGGAAGAAGTATCAAAACAGGCTCCTTTCCTTTTAAGGCCAACGCAAGGGCAAAAATAAGTATGGACACCGATGGCTTTATAAAAGTAATCGCAGATAAAAAAACCGATGAGATATTGGGAGTGCATATGATAGGCCCACGCATTGCAGACAGCTATACTGAAGCGGTGGTAGCAATGGAATACAGGGCATCTGCCGAAGACATTGCGAGAATGTCGCACGGGCACCCAACTTTTTCAGAAACCTTTAAAGAGGCCTGTCTGGCAGCCACCGAAGACAGAGCGTTGCATATTTAATGACCTTTAATTTAATTGTAAAATCGGATTAGGCAGTTTTTAATCATTTTCATAAGGTTTAAGTTAGGGGATCTAAAAAATGAAATATAATTATTTAAAGATGTAAAGAACATGACAACTATTCCAAAAGACAAAAATTTCGATAGTAGTTTGATACTACTTCGTGACGGCTATGAATTTATTCAGAAAAAGCGTCAAAAGCTTGGGACTGATATTTTTAGAACCCGCTTGATGTTAAAGAAAACGATCTGCATGAGTGGAAAAGAAGCCGCGGAGGTTTTCTACGATAATGAAAAGTTTCAGCGCAAAGGTGCTACTCCTAAAAGAGTGCAAAAAACATTATTCGGCCAGAAGGGCGTCCAGACACTGGATAATTCAGCACACAGGCAAAGAAAAGAAATGTTTATGTCTTTGATGAAACCGGATAGCCTTCGGGGGTTCCTGGAAATTCAAAAAAGCTACTGGGAAACATACATTGGCAAATGGGAGAATGAAGAGCAAATAATATTATTTAACGAAGCACAGGAGCTACTCTGTCGTGCCGTCTGTTCGTGGTCGGGAGTGCCGCTGCGGGAAGAAGAAGTGCAACAAAGGGCCAGGGATTTTGGAGCTATGGTAGATGCCTTCGGAGCCATCGGTCTAAGGCACTGGAGAGGAAAGCAGGCTCGAAAAAGAGCTGAAAAGTGGATTGGTAACCTTATTAAAGAAATCCGTAACGGTAAAATTCATGTAGAAAAGGGTACTGCCGTCCACACAATTGCTTTTCACCCTGAGCTTGATGGTAAATTATTGAACACACAAGTAGCAGCAGTAGAGCTGATAAATGTATTAAGGCCCACCGTAGCCATAGCCACCTACATTACTTTTACTGCCCTTGCTTTACATCAATATCCACAATACAAAAAAGAAATACAGACAGGGAAAGACAACCTTACAGAAATGCTGGTACAGGAAGTACGAAGGTTTTATCCATTCACCCCAATGGTAGGCGCCATTGTGCGAAAAGAATTTGAATGGAAAGGATATACATTTAAGCGTGGCAGGTTGGTGTTGCTGGATATATATGGCATGCTTCACGATCCTGAATTATGGCAACATCCTCAGGAATTTAATCCTGAAAGATTTATAAACTGGGACGGCAATCCCTTTACCTTAATTCCACAGGGTGGGGGAGAACATATGAGCGGACATCGTTGCGCGGGTGAATGGCTCACCATTGAATCGATGAAACAAGCTGTGGATTTTCTGATTAACCGGATAACTTACGAGGTACCCGATCAGGATTTGACATTCAGTTTATCGCGTATGCCCACGCTGCCGCGCAGTGGTTTTATAATGAGAAACATAAAAAGCCAGCAATATGAGTGAAGAAGACGAAATTCAGCTTGATGCTTCTAATAAAGCTGAAAGGAAAACATTAAAACAAGTCCTGGGAATCAATATGTTTCAGGTGGCACTGGCCGGTATTGTTGGCTTTATAGCAAATTCCACAGGATTATTGGGTGCTGCACTTGACAACCTTGCTGACTCAGCCGTTTACATTGTAAGCATATACGCTGTGGGCAAAGGTGTTGTAGCTCAATCACGCGCTGCAAACCTTTCCGGTGTTCTTTTAATTGGGCTGGGTCTGCTTTTGTTAGGTGAAGTGATCAGGCGTTTCCTTACAGAAGCCGAACCCATTGGCTGGGCAATGATCATTACGGCGATCATAAATGCGGCGAGTAATCTTTTTGCCTTGCGCCTGCTGAAATCTCAAGGTGAAAGAGGCGTACATATGAAAGCCTCTATGGTATTTACCAGCAACGATATGCTTGTTAATTTAGGCATTGTATTGTCCGGTATTGGGGTGATGCTGCTTAACTCCCCTCTTCCTGATTTGATCATCAGCCTTATAACCGTAGGAATTGTACTAAAAGGAGGATATGAAATTCTTAAAGAAGCCAAAAAAGCACGTAGGCAAGCCGAAAACGATCAAAAATGAAAAATTTTTTATTTATTATATTTTTGTTTAGTCAATCGGGATATCCTGGCAATCATCTGGAAATTAGCATCCTTACCTGTTCGCCCGGTGATGAAGTATATTCAGTTTTTGGACATTCTGCAATTAGAATCAAAGATAAAGATCAATCATTAGATTGGGTTTACAATTTTGGAATGTTTGATTTTGAAAGTCCCAATTTTACTTTCAAATTTATAAGAGGAAAACTCAAGTACTACTTAGGCATCCAAAAGACAAAGGATTTTATTGAGCAATATACAAGACAGGATAGACTGGTAATAGAACAGAAACTAAATCTTTCAGAAAAACAGAAAATCCAATTCATAACCAGACTCAATTATTTATACAGGCCAGAAAATCGGCAGTACTACTATTCTTTTTTAAAAAAAAATTGTTCGACTGAGATTCGAGATTTGTTGAGCGAAATAGGGGTGAATTTTCCCAAAGAAAATTTAGGGGTATCTTATAGACAATTAATTAATTATCATCTTGCTGATCATCTCTGGCTGAGATTTGGCATCAACCTGTTATTAGGAAAATCAATAGATCAGAACCCCAATAAATTTGAAAGTACCTTTTTGCCAGTATATCTAAAAGAGGAAATTAGTGATTCCCAATTGAATGGAAGGCCGCTGGTGAAGTGGGAACAAACCTTAAATAGGGTTGAAAATAAACAGAAAAGAAGTCTTCCATATTGGTTTTCCCCAATCCTGATTTTTTCTCTTTTATTTGTACTTTTTCTTTTTTGGTTTCCTCGGCCAGCTCAAATAGGAGTAATAGTTTTAATAGGTGGAATGGGCCTGCTACTGTCGTTGATGTGGTTTTTTTCTGATCATCCGGAGGTTCGAAATAATTTAAATATTCTTTGGTGTAATCCCTTATATCTACTGTACCTTCCTTTAATGATCAAAAATAAATCAAGAATTCCCTTGGCTTTTTTATTAATGACATCATTATTTAGTACAATTTTCATTTGGCTATTAGATATACAATTATTTGATATCGCTATTATACCTATATTATTGATATTGGTATTATTAAACTATATACAAATAAAAAAAAATAGAGTGCAAAAAACAATATTCGTCCAGAAGGGTGTCCAGACACTGGATAATTCAGCACCCGGACAAAGAAAGGAAATGTCTATGATGAAACCGGATAGCCTGTGGGGGTTCCTGGAAATTCAAAAGAGCTAGTGGGAAACATACATTGATAAATGGGAGAAAGAAGAAGAGCAAATTCCGGAAATGCCTTTGCCGGAGCGGTTTCAGGCAGAGGAAGTAAACCTGCTGTTACAAGGAGTTGGTAGCAATTGTGCCGGATAAAGGATAATTTTTATAACTAGGATTAAAAATAAAAAAAGAGATAATGGAGAAAACAACATTTAAGATAGCCAAAATGGATTGCCCTTCGGAAGAGCAGATGATCCGGATGAAGTTAGAGTCTTATGCTCAAGTGAAATACCTGGACTTTGATATTCCCAACAGAAAATTAGAAGTATATCATGTGGATGGCATTGAAGATATACAGACATCGATAGCCAGTTTAAAGCTCGGGGATACACTTCAGGGAACCGAAGAAGCCGAGCCTCCCGTAATGGAAGATCAGTCCAAACAAAAAACAATCCTTTGGTGGGTGTTGGGAATAAATTTCGGCTTTTTCATTATCGAAATGACCACGGGGTGGATTTCTTCTTCTATGGGCCTTATTGCAGATTCGCTGGATATGCTGGCAGATTCGATAGTATATGCGCTAAGTTTATTTGCAGTAGGTGGTGCCATTGCCAGGAAAAAGAAAGTGGCAAAGTTTAGTGGCTACTTTCAAATGGCATTGGCAACACTTGGTTTTGCAGAGGTCTTGAGGAGGTTTTTTACCAGTAGTGAAACACCAATATTCCAGTGGATGATTGTAGTTTCCATTTTAGCCCTACTGGGGAACCTTATTTCGCTTTGGTTGATAAACAAGGCTAAAAGTAAGGAGGCCCATATGCAGGCCAGTGCCATTTTTACGTCCAATGATATTATTGTAAACGGTGGGGTAATAACAGCGGGGGTACTGGTCTATTTCCTGGATAGCAAATGGCCCGATCTGGTGATTGGCGGAATCGTTTTCACGTTTGTGATGCAGGGCGCCATAAGAATTTTAAAATTATCTAAATAATGCAAATATATGTTGCACAAGACGTTGAGCAACAACAAGATGGCTATGAATAAACGAAATGTAGCATTATTGATTTTACTGTTGTTGGCAATAGACCAGGCTATAAAGATTTATGTGAAGACCCATTTTTATTATGGCGAGGAGTACTACGTATTTGGCCTGGATTGGTTTCGCTTACATTTTTTGGAAAATCCCGGGATGGCCTGGGGCTTTAAGTTTGGGGATGGATACCTGGCCAAGCTTATTTTGATCCTATTTCGGCTGGCCGCCATTGTTTGGGGGACTTTTTATATCAAAAAGATGATACACGAAGGCTATGCCAAAATCTTTATAATCTCTGCAGCATTTATATACGCAGGTGCATTGGGTAATTTGATTGATGGTGCATTTTACGGACTGATCTTTGAAAAAAGTGATCCAGTAATTCGCAACATTGCAGAAATATTCCCGGCAGGTGGTGGTTATGCTGGATTTTTAAATGGCAATGTGGTGGATATGTGGTTCTTTCCCATTATTGATACAAGGCTTCCGGAATGGCTGCCATTATGGGGAGGCAATGAATTTACTTTTTTCGACGCTGTATTCAATACCGCAGATGTTTGGATTAGCACGGGAGTGATTTTACTCCTGATCTTTCAAAACAAACCACGAAAAGGTTAGAAATATTAAATAAGATAAAGTTGAAATATACTGAAGGTAGCAGAACAATTGTAAACAACAGTTATTATTGAACGTTTGGCTTTTGGTAGTAATATTGAGAATAGCTGCCTGGGTGAAATTCTGTGAGGCTGACCAACTGTTGACATTTTTAAAGTTGCTCTTTAAACAATCGGGACATTATTTCACAGCGTCAAAACTGCCCGATCTGTTTATACGTACCATTGTGTTTATCATTGTAAACCGTGGTGCCGGAAGAATTTTGAAATTGGAGCGGTAAAGTGCCTCAAACAAGAATTTGATGGATCAAGAAGGAGGAGTTCCTCGAGTTTGTCCATCTGAATTATTCACGTAGATCCCCTTATCCTTTTGGAGCTAAACGAAAAAAAAATCTGTATTAGTGATTATTAATTTTCTTATAAAATCACAGAACTGTATATTTGTCCTTATTTAGATTTAGTATGAATAAATACAAGGTTGTTTTCCTTTTTATTTTCTTTTCAGTAAAGATGTTTTCGCAAAACGCGGTTAATGATACCGATTTGCGCACTTTAGTTACCCTCCTGGATTATATTTCCAAGGATTATCCAGTAGCGGTGGAGGATGGCAAAATAATCAATCAGTTTGAATTCGCCGAAATGAGCGAGTTTGCAACAAAATCCATTGCACTTCAGGAGGATTTATCACATACAATTAATAACACCAGGTTTGAAAAGCTTCATGAACCTCTGCAGGAATTGCAACAAGCTGTTGCGGACAAAAAGGATCCAGAAGCGATTTCTACAATTGCCTTAAATGTCAAAAACAAAATTCTCGATCTTGGAATTTTGAAAATTACACCTAATCGTTATCCCTCGTTAAAAAATGGAGCCTCCCTGTACCAGAATAATTGCGTGTCCTGTCACGGAGGCAAAGGATATGGGGACGGAGCTTTAGCCGGAAATTTAAATCCTGCACCGACCAATTTCCACGAAGCTCAGTTGTCCCCACTTCAGGCTTACAATGTCATCAAATTGGGGATTGAGGGTACGGGGATGGCTTCTTACAATCGTCTTACAGAAGAAGAGCTTTGGGACTTATCTTTTTACGTGCTGTCACTAAAGCACAATGAAGAAATTTCAAGAGCTCAATTGCCTTCCAATTTGCATCTTGACAGCATCAGCAAATGGAACGATGAAGAATTGCAACATTTTTTGAATAAATCTTTCAGCAATATAACAGTTGGTCAGGTGCGGAATTATGAACCTGAAAGACCTGAACCTCTAAATGTTGCTTTGACCAATCTTGATCTTTCGTATAATGAATATCAAAAAGGCAATAATAAAATTGCTGAAAAATATGCCTTGACATCCTACCTCGAAGGAGTTGAGCTGGTGGAGAATATATTGGGTGCATCTGCGCCTTCATTGGTGAGAGATATTGAGCGGGATATGATTGCTTACCGAAAGGCACTTCAAAACAACAACAAAATAGGTGCGGAAAAGTATTATAATGCCCTTAAAGAAAAAATAACCTCTGCTAAAACTCTATTAGCAGAAAAGGACTATTCCTTTGCATTTATTTATGGTGCTGCATTATCAATCCTTATCAGGGAGGCCTTAGAAGCATTGCTGATTATCCTCATTATTCTCCGTGTTCTAAAACCTATAAAAATTAAACGCGCAGTGGTAGCCGTACATTCCGGATGGATTTTGGCCGTACTCATTGGTATGGTGAGTTGGTTTTTTGTAGATAAACTCATCAATTTAAGCGGAGCATCAAGAGAATTGATGGAAGGTGTTGGAGCTATTCTGGCTGTGCTGGTGTTGCTCTTTGCAGGTGTTTGGCTTCATTCCCATTCTGAAATATCGAAGTGGAAACACTTCATAAAAAATAAAATAAACCGCATTTCAGAAACCGGAAATGGGATAGGCTTGTTTATTTTCTCATTCATCGTGGTGTTCAGGGAAGCTTTTGAAGTGGTCCTGTTTCTTTCATCCCTTAAATTGAGCAATCCTGATGTTGCAAATCCTGCTATTAGTTGGGCCATACTTACTTCCATTATCATAGTAGCCGTTATTACAGTTGTGTTTCTGAAGTTCACAAAAGAGCTGCCAATAGGAAAATTTTTCAAATTGGCTTCTTACATGGTAGCAGCCCTTGCAGTAGTATTGACAGGTAAAGGAATTATGGCTTTTCAGGAAGCAGGTTATATTTCAATTTTACCCGTTGATTTTGCTCCCCGTATAGATCTATTGGGTATCTATCCAAATTTACAGGCTATTTTGGCGCAACTTTTTGTATTCGTTATTATACTATTTTTCCATTGGCGGAATCGGAATCAAAAAAGCAATCTGCAACCCTCACAAGAATTGGTGACAGAAGAGTAAAATCGAAAAAATCAACAAATACTCGTAAGACAGCTGTTCCGGTTCTCGTCCTGGATGATCACCCTGCTTGCTGTCATACTTATAGGAAAAGGTATACACTATTCAAGAATCGGGTTTACTCTCTGCTACTATGATTCCGTATCAAATGAGAATAGAATAGTTGGGGATTTATACTACCGTGGAATCTATTTTGGGGCAGAGCATTTTATTGATATTTATCCTGGGCTTGTGGTATATAAATGCAGTACGTAAGAAGTCCATAGATAGTAAAAATATTCTAAATTTTTTATCGGATTAACTAGTTGGCTGATGTCCCTGTAATTACTGGAGCAGTTCGTAAAACTGTAGTCCTTTACTCAAGTTGAAGTACAATTTAATGATAGCTAAATCTTTAAAAAAGGTTACTTATGGTTCGAAATTTATTTTTACACTTTCAACTAGTAAGGTTAAAGAAATTAATTGGTCCTCCTATCTTTTCCCTACACCGATTAGGATAACTTACTGGAGTTAAATAATGGAAATATTGAAAAAACTAATTTTCATATTAATCTTTTTTGTAAGTCAGTTATGCTCTGCAAAAGATTCTATTGAAATCAGTATCTTAACTTGTTCACCTGGCAATGAAATCTACTCTGCCTTTGGTCATAGCGCCATCAGGATTTTCGACAAAGAAAATGGTATAGATAAAGTTTATAATTTCGGTATGTTTGATTTTGATACTCCTAATTTTACGTTGAAATTTATTAAAGGAAAATTAAAATATAGATTAGGGATCCATCAAACTGAAGATTTCATTAATGAATATACTCGTGGAAACCGAACTGTAATTGAGCAGAAATTAAATCTTGGCAAACAAGAAAAAAATGAGTTCCTAGAAAAATTAAATTTTTTGTACAGACCAGAAAATAGATATTACTTGTATTCTTTTTTGGAAAAAAATTGTTCTACAGAAATTCGTGATCTGTTACTTAAAGTAGGTGTTAAATTCCCTGATCATAAAATAAAAAAAACAAATAGGGAATTGATTAATTCTTACCTTAGAGAAAAGCTTTGGCTTAGGTTCGGAATTAATTTGATGTTGGGGAAATCATTGGATAAAAAAACCAATACTTTACAGAGTATGTTTTTACCAAAATTCCTGAAAAAACAAGTTGGGAATTCCTTTCTCCAAGGGAAAAAGCTGGTAAAATCAGAACAGGTATTAAACGATGTGCTGGTTAAAGATAAAATCAATATTTTCAATTGGTTTTCTCCTGTAGTTGTATTCACACTTTTACTTTTAATAATCTTATACTGGCTTCCTAACCCCATGGTTTTGATGATTTGCTTTTCAATTGGTGTGATTGGATCGTTATTATCAATAATATGGATTTTCTCAGAACATCCAGAGGTTAAATTTAATATGAATATTATTTGGTGTAATCCTTTATATTTGGTTTACATTCCATACATCATAAAAAATAAATCGAACAAGATTTTAGCCTCTATCCTGTTAGTTTCAGTATTTGTATCCATTTTTATATGGTTATTTGGAGTGCAAATGTTTGATTTCGCTGTAGCACCAATATTATTTATTTTAGGAGTAATCAATTTAAAACAGCTAAACTTGGCTCATAATACAAAAGATTCTGGCTATCCTCACAACAAATTGGATTCCAGCTTGTTTCATAAATTGGCTCAATTGCTAAGGAACCTGATGTTACTAGGTAAGGAGAAAATGAAGAGGGATAGGTTCAAAAGAACGCTTAAAAAAAATCAACAGTTATGTCTGTAAATCCAAAAGATAGAAGGAAAACAAAAAAGATAAAAAATAAAAAATCCCCGAAAAGTAAAATTACCAGAAAGGACAGAATAAATGGAATTTTAATGCTTATAGGCTTATTTGTATTAGCTTTTTTATTTTTTTGGTTTGTTTTGAAAAACTTACAAGGCTAATCTTTTCTTGGACTTTGTTTTTTAAAGTGTGGAAGAAGAGAAATAAAAAAGGTTCTAACAGAAGTTTAGGAGAAAGTTCCTTTATCTTTTTTTAAATTGAAATAATTTTTAATTTTTAATAGTTTAAGAAACTTGTCCGCAATAAAGGATGTTCATCAGCTAAAAAAACGAAATTTATTTTAAGAACTTAAAAAAATCTTTAAAAGTAGATATGAGTACGTGGATATGGGCATTGGTTTTGCTTGCTGCTGTATGGGCAGCCCATTGGGGGGCAGAGCACCTCTCTAAACCATTAAAGAAATTAAGAAAACAGTGGGGCTTTTCCGTTGCTGCCGGAGGGGCTTTAGTCGGTTTGGCATCAGCAAGCCCGGAAATAGGAATTAATATTACCAGTGCCGTTACAGGTGTAGGGGATATAGGTTTGGGTACCATGCTTGGCTCTAATGTTATTGCCATTCCCCTAATGGTGATTACGGCTTATGTAGCTACAAGGAATCTGAAGAAAAAGAAGGCTGATAAAAACCATGAACAACATATCAAAAAGCACCTGCTAAAAGTAGACCCAACCGCTGTCACCGTACAGGCTATCCCTTATTTAGTAATTGTGGCGGTAGTGGCGATACTTACCGTTCCTAAGCAGTGGCGGGGTTTACAGCCTATGGATGGCTGGATCATGCTGGGTATGTATGTGATTTTCCTGACCCAGGCACTTCTAAGAGGAAGAAAAGAAAAGGAAAAAATAGAATGGAAAAAAAAAGAAATCTGGCTGGCAGTGGCAGGTGTGGCAGCTTTAGGTATAGGTGCTTTTTTCACGGTTCGTGCCACAGAAAACATTGTTTCTGCCCTTGGAATGTCTAAAATAGTGGGTGGTTTGTTTATTACGGCACCTATGGCCGCACTGCCGGAAATCTTTGCCACCTGGAGTGTGGCTAAAAGTGGTCAAATAACTTCTGCCGTTACCAGTGTGATAGGCGATCATGCTACTACTTTAACGATTGCCTTTTTGCCACTTGCCCTGGTAACGCTTCCGGTTGAAAATTTTCCTTTGTTTATTACCGTCTTAAGTTTTGTGGGGCTTGTAGGGATGCTGTATGCTGCTTTTATTCACTGGGGAAATAGTGAAGGCGAGCATGGTTTTAAACGCTGGCAGGTTATTGTTCTTGGAGCTGTCTTATTTGTTTATGTGGCAGTTGTTCTCTTTTGGGTGCTGAACATTTTTAGCAGTGGACAAAGCAATATTTAAGCCTGTGAACCATTTGTTCCTATTAACCATTTGTTTTTTTAGAGATATGCTAAAAATTAATAAATAATCCACAAAAGAATTTAATCGGAACAGTTGCCATAGTCAGCCTGACTGAAGCCGACTGGGTACGGGTAATTCCGGCACTGCAAGAAAGAATTAAGCAGTCAGGTAAAATCCGCTGGTACTTTAAGATGCAGGATTTCCGGCAGGACTCCACTAAAACCACCTGGGAAGATGCCGGGTTACATCAATTCCAGGACGCTTTCGAGCGGATTGCTGTTGTAGGGAGTAAAGAATTGCATGGTTGGATGAGAGATCGTATGCCACCACTTTTTACCGCTGAAATAGGCTTTTTTGAGTCCATTTTTCAGGAGGAAGCTCATAAATGGATTAGAAGCTAATGGAACTTAATTCAATTATACATCAACATTATGAAAGATCAGGAAAGAGAAAAAAAAACCTAAAAACAGCCAAAAAAATTCAGGAATACAACGTAGGCTATGATATCATTGAAGTAGGTGTCTCACTATTTGCCGGCTTTACCTCCGGTAGCTCTGCCCTAATTGGTTGGGGGCTGGATAGTGTTGTGGAGGTTGTTTCGGCGAGCACCCTGTGGTGGCGGTTAAAAGGAGAGCTAGGGGATATAGAGGAAGAACGGGTGAAAAAAAGGGAAAAAATTACGCTTTATGTGATTGCTACTTCTTTTCTGCTCGTCAGTATATTTATCACCTATGATTCCGTCACCAAATTTATCAATAAAGAAGTCCCCGATTGGAGTACCTTGGGAGTTATCATTTTACTGGTTTCTTTGGTGGTGAACCCTATACTAATCTGGTATAAATACAGGTACGGTAAAAAGCTGGATAGCCAGGAATTAATAGCCGATTCCAAGGATACCTTTGTTTGCCTTTATCAAACAATAGCCGTATTGGCCGGTTTGCTTGCAGTGCGTTATTTGGAATGGTGGTGGGCAGATCCTGTTGCGGCTCTATTAATTGTGCCTTATGCCTTAAAAGAAAGTTGGGGTGCTTTTAAAAATGGAAGAAAAGTTTCAGCATAGAAATCAGAGTAGCGGAAATTTTCATATAACGGATTCGCCAGCGCTGGACAAGCGGAATACGATTTATAGTTCAGTTTTATCCTGGCTGCCACTGCTGGAAATTTTTCCGCTTTGCCTTATGCAGAATGTTCTCGACTTTTCCCAATGCCGGGCTGAATTAAGGAAAGCCTTTCCATAAATAGGTGTTCCGTCTTTCCTGTCCAAATGGACGATTGCTTTGCATAAAGAAAGGGGTTATTTTCTTTGCAAATTTTCCTTCTATAGAATTATCCATTAATGAACGCAATAAATAAATATCATACTTTCATAATAGCCGTGGCGGTAGGCCTTGGTCTGCTTCTTGGCCAGATAGCAGGTCTCAAACAATATGCAGAATACCTGATCGTCCCTTTCCTGATGGTGATGCTTTTCGGCTTATTTCTAAATATTCCTGTAAAGAACCTGCTTTCCAGCTTTTCAAATCTTAAATTCATATCAGCAAACCTGGTAATCAATTTCATCTGGACACCAATTATTGCTTATCTATTAGGGCTACTGCTGTTAAAGGAACATTTGAGCTTGTGGATAGGATTTGTTATGCTAATGGTAACCCCCTGTACAGACTGGTATTTGATCTTTACAGGAATAGCTAAAGGAAACACTTCCCTGTCGGCAGCCGTTTTGCCGGTAAATTTGATCTTGCAATTGATTCTTCTTCCGGTTTACCTGCTGTTGTTTTTCGGAAAAACAGGATCTGTGGACGCCGTAATTTTGTGGGAAAGTATCCTCCTGGTGCTCCTGGTTCCATTTCTATTCGCACAGCTCACAAAGTTCTGGAGTTCTAAGCGTAGAAAAAAAACTTTGATGGAGCAGAAGATCCTTCCCTTTTTTGAAACTGCACAAATCATTTTTTTAGCATTGGCCATCGTGGCTATGTTTACATCGCAGGGAGAATATTTAACTAATAATCTTAGCGTACTTTATATTCTTCTTGTCCCAATTCTAATTTTTTTTATCGTGAATTTCCTGGTGAGCCGTTTTGGCAGTTATGTATTGAAGTTTAATTATGAGGATTCCGCAAGCCTGAGTTTAACAACTCTTGCCAGGAATTCACCTATATCACTTGCCATTGCTCTGACGGCATTTCCTAATGATCCATTGATTTCCCTGGCGTTGGTAATAGGACCCTTATTGGAACTGCCCATATTGGCCCTCGTATCTCAAGTGTTACTGAGAATAAGGAACAGTAGCAACAATCTATCTTAGCTTTAGTTGTTTGCTACAGGCAATTAACGTTCTCCTAGTCAAAAAATTCCTTATTCAGTATTTACTAAAGAATAAGTACAATATCTTTAGTACGTAAAATCCCAAATCTTACAATTTTGATACATATACTTACAACAGGTGGCACCATCGAAGGGCTGGATTATGATCAAGAACAAAGCACCAGGAAAATTTCACTAAGTAATTTTCTGGAAGCGGCGAATGTTTCATTTTCTTTTTCCATAGAAGAAGTTTTCCAGAAAGACAGCAGATCTATCACATTTGAAGACCGGGAGTATTTGGTAGAAAAAATCCAAACTTCAAAACCTTCAAAAATTTTAGTATCTCATGGTACTTTCACTATGGAAGAAACTGCAAAACATATAGCAGAACGAAAAATAAATAAAACGATAGTTCTCACAGGTTCCTTTATTCTGGGATCCTTTCAAAATACAGATGCTCCATTTAATTTAGGCTATGCAATATGTGCCTTACAATTTTTAAAGCCAGATGTCTATGTGGCTATGAACGGCAGGATTTTTCATTGGAGCAATGTTATCAAAAATTTAGAGACAAATAAATTTGAGCGTAAAGATGAGAAACAATGATGTTTGGCACCTCAATCCATTGGACAACTTTTTTTTACCTATTGATTGACACCATTATTGTACTTATTGCTGTCATTCAAAATTTGAAACTGAAACGCCTGAGTCTAAGAAGGTATATAACTCTCGGATTGCTGTATATTGCTTACAACTTAACTGGGGGATTCCTGCCAACAAAAAGTTTTCCTGATCCCATTATTGTTCAATATATTATTACTTATGGCGTAGCAATCGCTCTGTGCCTTTATATGATTTATTACTTATATAAAGACTATGATATTCAATTTTTAAAGTATGGTTCTACCATCCGCAATATTGCTATACTCGTTGGAGGTTGTTTTATTCTTCTATTTTTAATCCCTTATTTCCTTACAAACTCTTTAAATGCAGCAAGGATTTATTTCACGATCCCGGTTTCAATTATAGCATTTATTTTTCTCGGCTTATTTTACAGAAGGATTTCAAACATCGATAATCCAAATTCATTTGTTTCTAAAAAAAATAAATTAGCCATCATAAGTATCTCTTGCATAGCCCTTTTGCCAATACTAACAGTTATAGGTGATTATCAATGGTTAACCTTCACTGTAATGAATCTGGCTTTCTATGCAATAACAGTTATTGAAGTAAATAGATACCTCCGTTTTCTGAAGAACAAACCTGAAGCCTTCGAAGTCTTTGCTTTTCAAAAAGTAGAAGGAAATGAAGCCCTGAAAAACAAAATAATCTATGGAGATCTGACAAGAAGGGAAGTTGAAATTGCATTATCCATTTTACGAGGAGTATCCTATAAAGAAATTGCCAGAGATTTTTTCATAGCAGAAAGCACTGTTTCTAAACATGCCTCAAATATTTTTAAAAAAACTGCGGTCAAGAATAGAGGTCAATTTATAGCTCGCTTCAAGCCAAAGAATAAATAGCTCTGGTACTATTTTGAGTTTTTAGCTCGTATTCCGTAGGAAAATACGGACTTTCCCGTAATAAAATACGGCATCAATTACTGGCAGTAAAGGTATTTGTGATTATCTTCAAGAAAGTTCTTTAGCTGTAAGGAAAGTACCTTCCAATTTTCTTTTTGATCATTCGTAGTCGACAGACTCGAATGGACTATCTAACCATTTATATAAAGAAGTGTATGATGCTTTACAGTAAAATTGTTACAGATGGATACAGAATTGCTCTCATACAAGCTATTGGAAGAACTGAAGGAAATCAAACTCCACAGTAAGAATATCCTTGAACAATCCTATCGTTCTATTGAAGTCTGTCGTAACCTACTCATTACACTCAAAAGAGAAGTCATAGCTAAAGGCTTTGACTCAATTGAAGCCGAAATTGAATTCTTTAAAATTATAAAACAGGCTCCCCTTGTTCATCTAATTTATTTCTCAGAAATTCATTCCTTTGAAATCCAGTTTCCAAAAGCGGATAAAAATTCCCAGCTTAAATTCATAAAAAAGAAAATTTGTAAGCTAAACCGCTTCTTTCTGTACAATTTAGATTTTGGGCAGTATGTCAATTCCGGGGCCACCCATTTCGACAAAGAATATTACACGCGGTATTATCTGGATAGCTTCCATATAACCACTTCAAAATTCTATTTTCAGGATCCGGACTTTTGTACGCCGAGGGATATGCTCTTAGGTAAATTCAAAGCCTACAATAAATTGGTTATTTATCTGGATGAACGAATGTCCAATCTTGAAAATAATCGTAATGAAAAAGAGGTAAAGCAGCGTGCTACCGAAAAAATACAGTGGCCTTTTACTAATTCAGATTGGGTGGAATTAGTTTATGCCCTATGGTATAATGGACTTCGGAACCAGAATGGCCTTAGCATTATGAAGGTTTCACAAAAGCTTCAGGAAATCTTCGATTATACGCCAAGGGATATCTACAAAACCAACCAGGACATCAAAGGCAGAAAAAATAGCAGGACGTTATTCCTCGATCAATTGGCGACCTCACTACTTTCCGAAATGGATAAAAGTGAAGACTAAGAATTCCATTTTTAGATCTTCCAAAACTGTTAAAAAAAGACCGTACTACGGTTGACCTACCGAAAACGTGTTTTATCCAAATCACAATTAATTTGATGCTATTTGAGCATACAAAAACAACAGAACAGAACTTAAATCTGCCCAGAACCAACCAAATTTAAAGATGTTAAATTTTGACCGTACTACGGTCGTACTGGGGAATAAAATCCAGTAATCCCTCCCAATTTTGTAGAACGAAAGTCAAACCTTGATAGGGGCTATCAATTAAAAAGATTTAACCGTTTGATAGTCCCTTTCTTTAAAAACCGTTCTATTATGCCAACAAGTATTATTACCACCGACGATCTTCGGGAGTTCAAAATGGAATTGCTCGAGGAGATTAGAAATCTCATCACCAAACAATCATCAGGAACTTTGAAGAAATATCTGAAATCTTCAGATGTGATGGATCTGCTCCAGGTAAGTCCGGGAACTCTTCAGAACTTAAGAATTAACGGCACCCTACCCTATACCAAAGTTGGAGGAATTATTTACTATGATGCCGAGGAAATCCAAAAGGTGATGACCGCCAATCGGGTACATCACAAATTTGAATAACTACTATGAACTATATCAAGCAACTGAATGCGGCTTTTGAAAAGTTCTTTTTTGATGACCGCTTGAACCCGACCCATATTAGCTTGTACATGGCTTTATTCCAGGAGTGGAACAGCAGCCGGTTTGCAAGGGAGTTTTTCGTTAACCGCAGGGAACTGATGCGCGTGGCCAAGATCGGTTCAAAATCTACCTACCATCGGTGTATTGTTGAACTGGATAAATGGGATTATCTCTCATATTTTCCGTCCAGCAATCCGTACAAAGGCAGTAAAATCAAGATGTTCATTATCGAGACATCAGATGAATCGTTCACGGGAGATCACGATCCTATATTGGAACAGCTTGCGGAACAGTACCATCCCAAAAATGAACCAGTAGTGTACCGACACTGTCCCAATGGTGGACAAGCAGTGAACCCGCACCGTCCCACCAATGGACAAGCTGTGTACCAACACCGTCCCGTGAGTGGACAAGCATTGGTATCTAATATAAACAATACTAAACAAATAAACATTAATAAACAGCCAAAGGACAGGCAGGTTGTTTTATATTTTTTTAAAGAAAAAGGATTTTCTGCCGATGAAGGAAAAAAATTCTTTGAGCACTACCAGGAAAGAAATTGGAAAACCAGCGATGAAAATGAGGTGAGGGATTGGCGGGCCTTAGCCATAAACTGGATGGATCGTGCTGAATTGTATGGCTCAGAAAACAGCCAAACCAAAAAAGGAGCGGGCCAAATTCGGGACAACCTCAAAACCACTAAAATCAAAGACTATGGTCAACCCCTCTAAAATCATCGAAGGCGGCGTAGAATTTTCGCTTGGGAAATTTGATGGAAAATCGGTGCTCTATGATTTTCCTAAAATCCTGGTGTACCTAAATGCAAAGGGAAAGCTTCTATTTGGAGAAAAATTCAAGATCTACGAGGAAGACAAGGATATAATCTTAAAGTTGAGTTCTTATTTTATCAAAGACAAAAAGAGCTGCCAGAAGTCTGGAATTGATGTTGAGAAAGGCCTTTTACTGTCAGGTCCCGTAGGATGTGGAAAAACCAGCCTAATGAAACTTCTCCGTCACCTTGTTCCCCTGCAACGGCCTTACGAGATGATTCCATGCCGTAATGTAACCTTCAGCTTTAATCATCTTGGCTATAAAACGATTGAAGATTACGGAAATACTAAATTCTATTGCTTTGATGATTTAGGGGTAGAACCTCCCGGCAGGTTCTACGGTAAAGATTGTAATGTAATGGGGGAAGTTCTTTTATCGCGCCATGAACTTTTTCTACAAACAAAGCACAAAATTAAAACCCATGCCACGACCAACCTGAACGCCGAAGAGCTGGAGGATCGTTACGGAAACCGAGTTCGCAGCCGAATGCGCGAATTATTCAATCTTGTTGCTTTTGATGAAACCGCAGGAGACAAAAGAAAATAGAAATGGGGTATCTAGAGTATAAATTTGACGAGATATTAGCACAACATATCACCAGACATTATTTTATTTTTTAATATCCGAAAATTGCTTAAAAATTTCTGACACAAAAGCTTTTACAACATTCCCAATACTCCTAATTACCTCTAAAAATGCTTCTTTCATTAATCCTATTTTACATGATTATTTATTCCTGACAAAATAGCCAATGCTATTGCTGTGATACTTGATGGCTTCGAAAAATAAACCGACTCAACCGGATTATTTAAAAAACCCACTTCAATTAGAATAGCAGGACAAAACCTAATCATTTCCCTCAATACCTGAAAATTGGCAAATTTTATCCCCCTGTTTTTAGTGTTTATATTTCGAGTAGACTCTCTTAGTATTTCATCCCCAAGAGCGATTGAAGATCTGGTGTTATAGTCAAACTTCTGGAATTTAGAATTAAAGGTAAAAATTTCCATTCCCCTAGCATCGCTATGAAATGAATTGCAATGCAAGGAAATAAATATATCTCCCCTTAATGATTTTGCTAAGTTGATTCTTTCTGAAAGGGTGAAAAAACTGTCATCATATCTTGTAAGATAAATATCATACTCATCTCCAAATATTGATTTATTGAGCCTGATCATTTCTGTTCCTATGGCCAGAACAACATCTTTTTCCTGGATTCCATTTAATCCTATTGCACCTGGATCTTTTCCTCCATGACCAACATCTACAATAATTCTTTTTTGATGTTCTTTTCCCTGCCCCAAAATGACACACATTTTCAGGAGCAAAACCAGAAAAATGACGTTTTTCAGCCTCATGAGCATTTAAATTTTTCAGGTTGTTACCAGTTCTCCTGGTGATTTCAAGTCAATTTGACATCAAATAATATCAAACTAACCTATTGAAAATCAAATATTATTTTTAATTTATATTACTGATTTTCAACGTTTTATATTGAAATATATGTATTTTTTCTATAACAAAAACAACACAAAATTTTAAACTGTGCGTTATGAAAAATTCAATCTATCCCACGCTTTTTTTGTCCCTGGTTTCTTTCCCGCTTTTTGCACAAATCGGGGGAATTGAAAATTCGGTCAATGATATTGCCGATACTATCCGGACCATCTTCCCAATTCTCCTTGGAGTGATCTTTCTTGTTGGTTTCCTGTTTAACGCAGGCCACTTCTTTGGAGAAAATGCAGATTTGAAAAAAGGAATTACCCGGGTACTGGTCTTTGTCCTTATTGCAGGAGCAGTAGTGGGCATCTTCACTTATTTGATTTCAATCGTGGTATAATGAAACAATTTGAAGTCTATAGGAACATTAGGAAAGGGGCTGTCATTTTTGGGCTGCCCATCTCCTCCTTTGCTTTAATGATGATTTGTGTAGTAGCTTCATTA
>JACLAD010004098.1_pt1 | contig 36376 bp, 38 predicted proteins | sample 8027901 | NCBI WGS metagenome assembly JACLAD01 (sample SAMN15725071, study PRJNA655200) | protist metagenome | isolation source: fluorescence activated cell sorting (FACS) single amplified genomes of... | place: Spain: Blaines Bay Microbial Observatory, Mediterranean Sea | collected 2016-07-05 | reverse complement strand
CGTGTCAGCCCACCGGCGTCCAGCACGGACCAGGCAACACACCTCCGAGGCGTGTCGGCCCACCGGCGCCCCCGGCCGGCCAGGCGACACGCGTCAGGGGGTGAAGGTCGTGACCTCGACGGCGATGGTGACGTCCAGCGGGTCGGGCAGCCCGGCCACCCGATCGGCGATGTCGTCGGGGCTCAGGTGGAAGGCGTTGGGGCCCATGCCGACGATGGCACGGGCGAGGGGGTGGTCGACGGTGACCGTGTCGCGGACCGACTCGCAACCGAGCAGGCGCAGGTCGGGCAGCCCCGCCTCCAACCGCTCGGCCTTGTCGGCGTCGACGGTCAGCAGGCCGAGGGGTTCGACCAGCTCGGCCAGGTGGTCCGGGGTGGGAGTGACCACGACCAGCCGGCCTCCCGGCCGCAGCACCCGGGCTATCTCCGCGCCGTTGCGGGGGGCGAAGACGCATGTGACCACGTCCGCCACGCCCTCACCCAGCGGTAGCTCGGCGGTGACGTCGGCCACCACGGCAAACACCCGGTCGTGGGCCCGGGCCGCACGCTTCCCGGCGGGCTTGGCGCTGTCGATGGCGATGCCGTGCCGATCGGGCACCCCGTCGACCACGGCAGCCAGGTGGTGCCCCGTCCCGGCCCCCAGGTCGACGACCAGGCGAGCGTCCGCCGGCACGGCCTCGACCAACCCGCGGGTGATCGCCGCCTGCATGCCGGCGTCCTGCACGACGGTGCGGGCATCCAGCATGGCCGGCGTGTCGCCGGGGTGGCGGATGGCTCCCGCGGCGAGGGTGGCGTATCCCTGCCTGGCCAGGTCGAAGCGGTGCCCGTCGGCGCAACCGAGCACCCGTCCGTCCAGCTCGAGGGGGCCGTGGCAGACGGGGCAGCGCAGGGCGGCGATGGCCTCGGGCGTGGCGGTCACGCCGACCAGCATGCCCGTCCCTCGCAGGGCATCAGGTCGGAGTGGGTCAGGTGACCGGCTCGATCAGGCGACCGATGGCGACGACGAGGGCCAGCCCGCCCAACACCGCGTTGGTGACGATCGGTTCGTTGCGCGGACGGTGCACGGTGACCGCGGCCATGCCCATGATCGTCGCGAGGCCCAGTGCGGCGACGGGGACGAAGTACGCCGGCAGCGCCGTCAACCCGGGGATGATCAGCCCGAACGCCCCCACGATCTCGGCGTAGCCGGCCATGCGGGCACGGAAGATCCCGGTGTCGGTGATCCACCCCATCTGCTCGATCGCCAGCAACCGCTCGGGTGGCAGCAACCCCTTGACGCCACCGGCGAGGAGGAAGACGGCGAACAGCAACCACTGGAGGATCCACAGAAAGGTGTCCATGACGCCCACTTCTACCCGGCGTCACCGATGGGACACCCTCGTCCGTCCGGTCCCGCCGCCGCAAGGGCCTCGACGACGGTCAGTCCCGACTGGCGTCAGTCCCTCGACTGCAGCTTGGCCAGCAGGCGGAGGATCTCCAGGTACAGCCACACCAGGGTGACCAGCAGGCCGAAGGCGGCGTACCACTCGACCTTCGCCGGGGCGCCACGGTTGGCGGCGTTCTCGATGAAGTCGAAGTCCAGCGCCAGGTTCAGGGCAGCCACGACGATGACGACGGCGGAGATGCCGATGGACAGCAGGCTGTTGCCGTGCAGGAACCCGAAGTTGATGCCGAAGAAGCCGAGCACGAACGACAGCAGGTAGGTGACGAAGATCGCGCCGGTCGCGGTGGCCACGACCATGCGGAAGCGCTGGGTGACCCGGATGACGCCGGTGCGGTACAGCGTCAGCATGACGGCCAGCACCACACCGGTGCCCACCGCGGCCTGCACGGCGATGCCCGGGTAGGCGCGCTCGAAGATCAGCGAGACGGCACCGAGCACCACACCCTCGACCAGCGCGTACAGCGGCGCCGTCACCGGCGCCCACGCGGGCTTGAAGGTGGTCGCGATCACCAGCGGCAGGCCGAGGACCACGCCGCCGATCAGCGCGGCGGTCAGCAGCTCGTCGGGGACCACCAGGGCGGTGCCCAGCGCGGTGACCACGGCGATGGCGAGGAGGAGGGCGGTCTTGTAGATCGCGCCCTCGACGGTGAAGGCGTCGGTGCGGACATAGGCGCCGGTGGCCGAGGCCTCCGGCTGCATCATCCGGTTGAACGCCGATTCCGACAGGGTTGGGTTCGAAGTGCGCATCGGCCCCCAATCTACTGACCCTCGGCAGCCGTCGTCGGTGGAAAGCCGGCCCGGCTACCCTCATCGGACGATGGCACGCCACCTCATCACCAGCGCCCTGCCGTACATCAACGGCGTCAAGCACCTCGGCAACCTCGTCGGGTCGATGCTGCCTGCCGATGTCCACGCCAGGTACCTGCGGATGCAGGGCCACGAGGTGCTGGCGATCTGCGCCACCGACGAGCACGGCACCCCCGCCGAGCTGGCCGCGGCCGAGGCCGGCCAGACGGTGCAGCAGTACTGCGACGAGCAGTTCGAGATCCAGCGCGACCTCGGCGAGCGGTTCGGCCTCTCCTGGGACTGGTTCGGGCGCACCAGCCGCCCCCAGAACCACGAGCTGACCAACCACTTCGCCCGCAAGCTGGAGGAGCACGGCTACCTCGAGGAGCGGTCGATCCAGCAGGTCTACTCCCCCAGCGAGGACCGGTTCCTGCCCGACCGCTACGTCACCGGCACCTGCCCCCACTGCGGGTTCGAGCGTGCCCGTGGCGACCAGTGCGAGAACTGCGGCCGGCTGCTGGACCCCACCGACCTGATCGACCCCCGCTCCACCGTGACCGGCGCCACCGACCTCGAGGTCCGCGAGTCCAAGAGCGTCTTCCTGCTGCAGACCAAGCTGGCCGACCGGGTCCGCGAGTGGATCGAGACGCAGGTGCAGTGGCCCAACCTGCCCCGCTCGATCGCCCTGAAGTGGCTGGACGAGGGCCTGCAGGACCGCGACATCACCCGCGACCTGTCGTGGGGCGTGCCGGTCGAACGGCCCGGCATGGAGCACAAGGTCTGGTACGTCTGGTTCGACGCGCCGATCGGCTACATCGCCTCCACCAAGGAGTGGGCTGACGCAGACCCGACGGGCGAGCGTGACTGGCGCAGCTGGTGGTACGACTCCGACGACGTCACCTACACCGAGTTCATGGGCAAGGACAACGTCGCCTTCCACACCGTCAGCTTCCCGATCACCCTGATCGGCTCGGGCGAGCCGTGGCACAAGGTCGACTTCCTCAAGGCGTTCAACTGGCTGACCTACGAGGGCGGCAAGTTCTCGACCTCACAGGGCATCGGCGTGTTCATGGACGACGCGCTGGAGCTGCTGCCGGCCGACACGTGGCGCTGGTACCTCATCGCCAACGCGCCCGAGTCCGACGACGCCTCCTTCACCTGGCCGCTGTTCCAGCAGGCCGTCAACGGCGACCTCGGCGGCAAGCTGGGGAACTTCGTCAACCGGACGCTGTCGTTCACCCGCAAGCAGTACGGGGAGGAGGTCCCCGCTGCGGGCACCACCGGCGAGGTGGAGGAGCAGCTGGCGGCCGACGTGCGGGCCAAGCTCGACGAGCTGGCCGGCCTGTACGAGGCGATGGAGTTCCGCAAGGTCGCCCGTGCCGTCCGCGAGCTGTGGACCCTCGGCGACGCCTACCTCGAGGTCCGCGAGCCCTGGCGGCTCCGCAAGGCCGAGCAGGCCCCGTGGGGCGACCAGACGGGTGACGAGGCCGCCCAGGCGGTCCTGCGCACGGCCATCAACCTGATCCCCGTCCTCGCGGCTGCTGCCGCCCCGATCATCCCGACGGCCGCCGCGACGGCCGCCGCGTCGGTCGGCGCGACGACCGAGGCCTGGCCGACGGTCGACCTGACCGCCCTGCAGCCCGGCCATCCCTTCGAGGTCCCGCCGCTGCTGTTCGGTCGCATCGACGACGACATGGTCGAGGCGTGGCAGGCGCGGTTCTCCGGGGCCGGCGACCGGAGCTGATCCCCGTTGGAGGGTCAGGTGGCGAGGTCGTAGACCCGGCGCTTGGGCAGGCCGGTCTCGGCCACCACCTGCTTGACGGCGTCACGGGTGGAGCTGCCCGCCGCCCGTAGCTCGGCCAGGCGCGCCGACAACGCCTCGTCGGTCCATTCCTCGACCACCTCGGGGGCGGGTCCGACGACGACGGTGACCTCGCCACGCGGCGGCGTGGCCTCGGCCGCCTCCGCGAGCTCGGCAAGCGTGCCGCGCTGCACCTCCTCGTAGAGCTTGGTCAGCTCGCGGGTCACCGCAGCGGGCCGGTCGGGCCCGAACGCCTCGGCCATCGCCTGCAGGTCGGCCCCCGCCCGGTGCGGGGCGACGTAGAAGACCAGGGTGCGGTCGTCGCCGGCGACCGCCTCCAGCCTGGCCCGGCGGGGACCGGCCTTGCGGGGCAGGAAGCCCTCGAAGGCGAACCGGTCGGTCGGCAGGCCGCTGATGACCAGGGCGTGGATGACCGCCGCGGGGCCGGGCACGGCGGTGACCGTCAGGCCGGCCTCGGCGACCGCCTTGACCAGCGCATAGCCGGGGTCGCTGATCCCGGGTGTGCCGGCGTCGCTGACCAGCGCGACCGTCTGGCCGTCACGGATCCGCTGGACCACACCCCTGGCCCGTTCGACCTCGTTGTGGTCGTGCACGGCCAGCATCTGCCCCTCGATCCCGGCGTGCTGCAGGAGCTTGCCGGTGCGGCGCGTGTCCTCGCAGGCGATGAGGTCCGCGGACCGCAACGTCTGCACCGCCCGGGGTGAGAGGTCCTCGAGGTTGCCGATCGGTGTGGCGACGAGGACCAGATGGCCATGCGGGCGTTCGCGGAGGGAGTTCACGCGCACTATCGTCGCGGCACGAACGGTGCCCGTCATCAACCGGTACGGTTCGCCATCGCCGGATGACCGCATCACTCGACACGCGCGACGACGCCACCGCAGACGAGGCCCCGTCAGAGCACACGGGCCGGTCGTGGCGTGACCGGACGTCCTCGCAGTGGCTGTGGGCGGTGGTGCTGCCGCTGATCGTGGTCACGATGGCCGGTGCGATCCGCTTCCACCAGCTCGGCCAGCCCGAGCGGTGCTACTTCGACGAGACGTACTACTACTACGACGCGCGCGAATACCTCTCGGTCGGCACCGAGACGTCCTTCGCCGTCCACCCGCCGGTCGGCAAGTGGCTGATCGCCATCGGCGTGGCCACCTTCGGGGTGGACGAGGGCTCTCCCGTCGATGCGGCGGTGACCGAGGAGCCCGACGGCTGCGTGGTCCGGGAGGGCGAGGAGGACAACCCTGCCGCCCGCGCCCGCGAGGCCGAGGAGGCCTTCGCCCGCCGCGTCATGTCGGCCCTGTTCGGCACGGGTGCCGTCGCCGTCGCCTACTTCGTGGGCCTGCGCCTGTTCCGTCGCCGTTCCACCGCGCTGCTCGGCGCCACGTTGCTGGCCGTCGACGGGCTCGCGGTCACGATGTCGCGCATCTCGATGCTGGACATCTTCCTGCAGTTCTTCGTCCTGCTCGGTGTCCTCGCCCTGCTGATCGACCGCGACCGGCTGTGGGACGGGGCGCCGGACTTCGTGCCCGACGAGCCGCCGGACACGCCGCCTGACCGCGACCGGAAGTGGCTGTGGGCCGCCGGGCTCTTCCTCGGGCTCGCCGTCGCCACCAAGTGGTCGGGGCTGGCCCCGCTCGGCCTGGCCTGGGCCTTCGTCGCGTTCAGCGAGCTCGCATGGCGTCGTCGCTGGACCGGGTCGCCATGGCCGGATCTGGTGCGAGGGGTGTCCCGCGCGATCCTGGCGCTCGTCCTCGTCCCGATCGTGGTCTACCTCACGTCCTACGCGGGCTGGTTCGCCAACTTCGAGGACACCCGCAAGGCCGACCGCTGCAACCTCGTCGCGACGACCGAGGCGTCCGCGGACGCCGATGACGCCGCCACCGTCCCCGACCTGCCCGGCGACGCCACCGAACCGGGCTGCGACGGCGTCGTGGAGTCCTTCGAGGAGATCACGGGGGGCTGGTGGGAGGAGCAGGCCGAGATCTTCCGCTTCCACCGCGACCTCGAGGCCGAACATCCCTACCGCGCACCCGCGACGACGTGGCCGCTGATGACGCGCCCGGTCGCCTACTACTACGAGTCCTGCGCCGCTGATCGCGAACCGGGGACGGAGTGCGCGGTGGAGGAGGGCAACGTGGCGGAGGTGCTCGGCATGGGCAACCCCGCAACCTGGTGGCCGGCGCTGCTCGGCTATCCCGTGCTGCTGTGGTTCGCGTTCGCGCGACGGCGCTGGCAGGCCCTGACCATCGCGTTGTTCCTGTTCGGGCAGTCCGTGCCGTACCTGCTGTCCCCACGGCCGGTCTTCCTCTTCTACCTGACCCCCGTCGTGCCGTTCATCGCCCTGTCGCTGGCCTACCTCGCTGACCGTGCCCTGGACAGTCGCTCGGCCCGATGGGTGCCGGCGGCCATGACGATCGTGGCGCTGGTCGGGTTCGCCTACTGGTCACCGTTGTTCCTCGGCCTGGAGATCCCGCGTGGCCTGTGGGATGCGCTGATCTGGGTCCGACCGGGATGGATCTGATGGGCGGACACCGATGAACGACGGATGGGTGACGGTCGACGTGTTCCCGCACCGTGGGCTGGCCGAGGTCGCGGCCAGCGCGCTGCGCGCGGAAGGCATGCTGTACCGGCTGATCGCCGATGACCTCGGCGGCACGACGGGGCTCCCGCTCGGTGGTGCCTACCAGGGTGTCGAGGTGCAGGTCCTGGAGTCCGACGCCGAGCGCGCGGCGTCGATCCTGCAGGTGGAGCGACGGTCGAGCTCACGCGGGTGGGACCCGACCCGGCTGACATGGCAGCGGGTGGTCGCCACCGTGCTGCTGCTGGCCCTGCTCGCCGCCGTCGTCGCGACCCAGATCACCTGAGCCGCCAGTCGAGCTACCCGAGCACCCGCTCGATGACCTTGGCGACCCCGTCGTCGTCGTTGGAGTCCGTCACCTCGTCGGCGACCTCGCGAACCATCTGGTGGGCGTTCGCCACCGCCACGCCGTGCCCGGCCCACTCGATCATCGGCAGGTCGTTGGGCATGTCCCCGAAGGCCAGCACGTCCTCGGCACCCAGCCCGTGGTCCTGGGCGAAGCGGTGCAGCGCGGCGGCCTTGGTCACCGCGGGGGCGGACACCTCCAGCAGGCCGACGCTGGACCACGTGACGGTGGCGAGCTCGCCGATCTCGGCGATGGCCCGTTCGGCGAGCTCGTCGAGGGCCAGCCGGCCACGATCCTGCGCCCGGGCGAGGACCTTCACGACGGGCCGGGCGAAGAGCTCGTCGACGTGGTCGACGTCCTGGGCGGCCCCGCGGGCCAGCTCCGAGGACCGGGTGCCGCGCGGGTAGGACGCCTCGTGGGCGAACCCGTCGGCCCACTCGACCCCGAACGCCAGCGTGTCGTCCATGGCCCGGAGTCGGTTGAGCACGTCCAGGCCCAGGCCGTCGGGAAACGCGTCGACCCGGACGACCTCCTCGGTGTGGAGGTCCATCACGATGCCGCCGTTCGCGCAGATCGCGAGTCCGCGGTGGGCCACCTGCTCGGTGATGGGGCGCAGCCAGCGGGGCGGCCGCCCGGTGACCAGGACGAACAGTCGGCCCGAGTCCTCGACGTCGGCGATGGCGCGACGCGCACGGTCGCTGACCGTCCCGTCGCTGCGGAGGAGGGTCCCGTCGATGTCGGTGGCGATCAGCTGGCATGGTGGCGTGGTGGTCATCCGGCGGCCGAGCGTAGCCGTGGGGACAGGGCCACTCCCCCCGCCACCCGTAGGGGGTTTCCCCGATGGTGGCGAGCCACGGCGATGGCAGGCTGGCCGCCATGGGAATCTTCGCGTGGCTGCTGTCCGGTCTGATCGCGGGTGCCATCGCGCGCGTGTTCGCACCCTCCCCCAGGGGACTCGGCTGCATCGGCACGATCGCCCTGGGGCTGGTCGGATCCGTCGTCGGCGGCACGCTGGCCAATCTCGCCTTCGACGGCAACTTCGAGCTGCAGGGATCGGGGCTGATCGGTTCGGTGATCGGGGCGATCGTGGTCCTGACCCTCGCCCGGCTCTTCAGCCGGTCCGACCGCTGACCGGGGGAGCGGTACCGTCCGCCCACCCCACCTCCTCCTCGAGGAGCACCCCGATGACCTGGTCCACCGCTGACATCCCCCACCAGGGCGGGCGGGTCGCCGTCGTGACCGGGGCCAACGGCGGCCTCGGCCTGGCGTCGGCCAAGGCCCTCGCGGGCAGGGGCGCCCACGTCGTCATGGCTGCTCGAAACCAGGAGAAGGCGGCGGCCGCGCGGGAGGAGATCCTCGCAGCGCACCCCGACGCTTCGCTGGAGGTGGTCGAGCTGGACCTGGGATCGCTGGCGTCCGTCGAGAGGGCCGCAGGCGAGATCGCCGCCGCCCACGAGCGGATCGACGTCCTGATGCTCAACGCCGGCGTCATGGCGATGCCGGAGGGCACGACCGTCGACGGGTTCGAACGGCAGCTGGGCATCAACGTCCTCGGCCACTGGGCGCTGACGTCCCACCTGCTGCCCACCGTGGTCGCCACCCCCGGGGCCCGCGTGATCACGCTCTCCTCGATGGCCCAGCACCAGGGCAGCCCGCTGGACGTCGACAACCCGCACATGCGCGGCCGATACGACGCCTGGAAGCAGTACGGCAACACCAAGCTGGCGGCGCGCCACCTCGCCCAGGGCTTGCAGGCCCGGTTCGAAGCCGCCGGCGTCGACGCCATGGCGCTGGCTGCCCATCCGGGGCTGACCAACTCCGACCTGCAGGCCACCACCCACCAGGAGGGCGGTGCCGGGTTCCTCGGCGGGTTCTTCCACCGCCTGACCGAGACCGTCGGCATGTCCACCGAACGTGGTGCCCTCAGCCAGCTGCGGGCTGCGACCGATCCGTCGGCGTCCGGTGGGGACTAATTCGGTCCGCTGCTGGTGGCCACGGGCCCGCCGGTCCGCAAGCCCCTGATCCGGCCCGGTGCCGACGCGGCCATCGCCGCCCTGTGGACCGTGTGCGAACGGGAGACCGGCCTGTCGATCGACGTGGCCGCAGCTCGGCCCAGCTGACGAACGTCGGTCGGTCACCTGCGAAGCGGTTGGCCGTCGTCTCCGGTTTGGTGTGCGGTGCGGTGAGGGAAGTCATCGAGGAGACCCCGAACCGAGGAGATCACCGTGAAGGCAGTTGTCTGGCATGGCCCCCGCGACGTCCGCGTGGACACCGTCCCCGATCCGACGATCCAGGAGCCGACCGACGCCATCGTGCGCATGACCACCACCGGGTTGTGCGGCTCGGACCTGCACCTGTACGAGGTGCTGGGGCCGTACATGCGCGAGGGCGACATCATCGGCCACGAACCCATGGGCATCGTCGAGGCCGTCGGCGACGACGTGACGAACCTGGCCGTCGGCGACCGGGTCGTGATCCCCTTCCAGATCGCCTGCGGACGCTGCGACCAGTGCAACCGTGGCCTGCAGACCCAGTGCGAGACCACGCAGGTCACCGAGGAGGACAGCGGCGCGGCCCTGTTCGGGTACACCAAGCTGTACGGCGCAGTCCCCGGTGCCCAGGCCGAGCTGCTGCGCGTCCCGCACGCCGACTACGGCCCCATCAAGGTCCCAGAGGGCCCGGCGGACGACCGCTTCGTCTACCTCTCCGACGTGCTGCCGACCGCTTGGCAGTCCGTGGAGTACGCCAACGTTCCCGACGGGGGCACCGTGGCGGTGCTGGGTCTGGGGCCGATCGGGGCCATGGCGTGCCGGGTCCTGCAGCAGCGGGGTGTGGAGCAGGTCATCGGTATCGACCTCGTCGACGAGCGCCTGGCGCGTGAGGCAGCCCGCGGCACGACGACGCTGGACCTGCGGGAGCACGACGACATCGCCGAGGCCGTTCGCGAGCTCACGAAGGGGCGTGGTGCGGACTCCGTCATCGACGCGGTCGGCATGGAAGCGCACGGGTCACCCGCGACGAAGCTGGCCCACCGGCTGACGCAGTTCCTGCCGAAGGCGATCTCCGAGCCGTTCATGGACCACGCCGGCGTCGACCGCCTGGGAGCCATGCTGCCGGCCATCGACATGGTTCGTCGGGGCGGCACGGTGTCACTCATCGGCGTCTACGGCGGCATGGTCGACCCCCTGCCGATGATGACCATGTTCGACAAGCAGATCACCATGCGCATGGGTCAGGCCAACGTGAAGCACTGGGTCGACGACATCATGCCGCTGCTCGACGACACCGACGTGCTGGGCGTCGACGACTTCGCCACCCACCGCCTGCCGCTGGACGAGGCCCCGAAGGCCTACGAGATGTTCCAGCAGAAGACCAACGGCGCGATCAAGGTCGTCTTCCAGCCGTAGTCCACTCGCCCACGGGGGCCGGGGCGTTGCCTTGGCCTCCGTGGCCCGAACGGCCCGAGCGGAGCGGGACACACCTGGAGCTCGCTCCACGCGGACGTCCGCGACGAAGGAGCAGGACCACCCGCGAGCGTCAGCGAGTGGGTCCGCGTGGAGCTGAGGGGAATCGAACCCCTGACCTCTTCGATGCGACCGAAGCGCTCTACCAATTGAGCTACAGCCCCGTTGGGGGACGCTGGATGATAGCGGGACTCCGATGGGTCTGCGAACCGGCCGGTCAGCTGTCCAGGAGGTCGCTGCGGTGGGCGTCGAGCGCCTCTCGCAGCCGCTCCTGGAGGTGGGCGGTGGTGAAGTCGCCGCGGGTGCGCTCGAGGATGGACCGGGCCACGTCGGTCGAGCGACGCAGGCCGCTGGTGATGCCGTCGGGGAAGTCGATGGTGACCAGCATCGAGTAGATGTCGTCCATGGTCGCCAGCAGCTCTTCGCAGCGCTCCATGCGGCCGTGGCGGAGCTGGTCAAGCAGGTACCGACGCAGCTCGCCGACGGTCTCGGCCACCCCGTTGAGCCACGCGGTCACGTCCACGCCGAGGTCGTCGGGGCCGGGCAGCGGCTTGCCGCTGAGGACCGCCAGGGTGCACGACGCCTCGGCGTATTCCTTCTCCGCATCGTGCACGAACCCGGCCCACCGGATCATCGGCAGGCCATCGGTGGCCTCGATCGCGATGCGCAGGTGCGCCCCCGCTTCCTCGACCCCTTCGCCGGCTGTGTCGTTCTCGCCCCGGTGTGCCGCACGGATGGCGTTGGCGCTTGCACGGATCGACGCGCGGGATGCCGTCAGCGCAGCCTCTCGCGCCTCGTGGCGTGCCTCGAGCCGAGCGTGGGCAAGCGCACCCACCTCTGGGAGGTGGTCGCCGTAGCCCATGCTCAGGCGGCTCGCCGGTCGACCCAGACCGGTGCACCCGAACGGTGTCGGGTGGTGGAGAACCCGCCCTTGGGGCGCGGCGTTCCGATGCCCTGGCCGATCTGCGCACGCACGTGGTGGCGGCGGCGGACGTCCTGCAGCTCCTGCAGCTGGCGGAACCCGACGACCCCCGCGACGAACAGCCCCACGAAGACCAGCACGACGGTCTGCACCGATACCCCGATGATCAGGGCGATCGTGGACAGCACGACCGCGGCCACGACGGCAACGCGGACGGCGTCCTGACGGCGGCGCTGCAGCGCGGCGCGACGACGCGCCTGGTGGGCGATCGTCTCGGCGTCGTCGAGCACCATGAGCTGGCGACCGGTTGTGGACTTGGTGATGAGGGCCATGTGGGGGGTTACTCGATCACTGGATGGGAAGGCGGTGACCGGGCAGACCAACAGGCTGCCGGACTGTCAAGGAGGACACCATCGTCCGTTCGTCCGAAGCCGAACGAAATACCTCTGGACCGAGGGTACTCAATGGTCGCCCGCGGCCAACTGATCCACCGCGTGGCCGAGCACGCCGATGACGACCTCGACGGACTCGCGGGCGCCCTTGGGGGATCCGGGCACGTTGACGACGAGGGTGCGGTCGCGGATGCCGGCGATCCCGCGGGACAACATCGCCATGGGGGTGATGGCCAGGGACGTGGCCCGGATGGCCTCGGCCAGGCCCGGCACCTCCCGGTCGATGACATCGCGGGTGGCCTCGGGCGTGGTGTCCTTGGGGTGCATGCCGGTGCCACCGTTGGTGATGACCACGTCGGCGTCGCGGCAGGCGTCGATGATCGCGCGGGACACGCCCTCGCGTCCGTCCGGGACGACGGTCGTGCCGAGGACGGTGATGCCCGCCCCGGCCAGCACGGCCTCCACCGCTGGTCCGGCGGTGTCGTCGTAGACCCCGGCGCTGGCGCGGGTCGACACCGTCACGATGCGTGCCCGGACGACCCGTGCCTCGGGGGTGGATCCGCTCACGCGGTACCTCCCCGATGCCAGTCACCGCGAACGCCGCCGGTCTTGGACTCCAGCCGGACGTGCTCGACGACCGCACCCCGCTCGACGGCCTTGGTCATGTCGTAGAGGGTCAACGCCGTGGTCGACGCCGCCACGAGGGCTTCCATCTCCACACCGGTGCGGTCGGCCGCCGTTGCGGTGGCGGTGATGCGGCAACGGCCGACATCGACGTCGACGTCGACCTCGACCTCCACGCCCGATAGCGACACGACATGGCACAGCGGGATGAGGTCGGGGGTTCGCTTGGCCGCCATGATCCCGGCGATCCGCGCGGTGGCGATGGCGTCGCCCTTGGGCAGCCGCCCTTCCACCAGCATCCGAGCGGTGTCGGGTCGAAGCACGAGGGCAGCGGAGGCGACGGCCACCCGGCGTGTCGTGTCCTTGTCCCCGACGTCGACCATGCGCGCGTGGCCGGCCTCGTCGAGGTGGGTCAGGCGGGGTTCGCTCATGCCATCTCCTTCAACAGGTGGACCACGACCTGCTCACCGGCGTCCAGCGAGGTTCGGTCGGCCGGGATCTCGGCGAGGCCGTCGGCCAGGACCATCGAGCGGAGGATCCCGCTGCCCTGCGCACCGGTGGTGCTGGCCGCCCAGCCGTCGGCGGCCCATTCGAGGGTGACCCGCAGGAACGAGACCTTGTGCTCGGGACTGCGGACCCCCTCGGCCAGGCGTGCGGTCAGGCGCGGGCGGTTCAGGTCGTCACGTCCCTGCAGCCGGCGGATGGCCGGACGGACGTGGACCTCGAAGCTGACCGCGGCCGACACCGGATTGCCCGGTAGTCCGAAGACCGGCACGCCGTCGATGGTCCCGAAGGCCTGCGGCATGCCCGGCTGCATCCCGACCTTGCTGAACGACACGTCACCCATGTCGGCGAGCACCTGCTTGGACAGGTCGTAGCGGCCGGCGCTGACCCCGCCGCTGGTGACCAGCAGGTCGGCCTGCGCGAGCGCACCGCGGAACGCCCGCTTCAGGCTGGCCCGGTCGTCGACGGCGATGGGTTGGCGAAACGGGATGGCCCCGGCCTCGGTGACCTGTGCGGCCAGCAGATAGGAGTTGGACTCGTGGATCTGTCCCGGCCGCAGGGGCTTGCCGGGTTCGATCAGCTCGTCGCCGGTGGCCAGCACGGCGACGCGGGGACGGGGGTGGACGAGGACACGACCGACCCCCATGGCCGCGAGCATGCCGATCTCGGCCGCGCCGAGGGGACGGCCGGCGGTCAGGACGGTCTCGCCCGCTCGGACGCTCTCACCGGCATCGCGCACGTTCTCGCCGGCTGCGGGCTGGATGTTGAGGACGACCTCGTGGCCGCGCTCGTCGACCAGCTCGACCGGCACGATCGCATCGACCCCGGCGGGCAGCGGCGCACCGGTCATGATGCGGACGGCCTGTCCCGGCCCGGGCGACGGACGCTCGGCAGCGCCCGCCGCGATCTCGCCCACGACGTGCAGCGGCTCACCGGCGGTGACGGTGGAGGCCGCGACGGCGTACCCGTCCATGGCGGAGTTGGCGAACGGTGGGATGTCGCCCGGTGCGGCGACGTCCTCGGCCAGGACCGAGCCGTGGGCCTCCGACAGGGCGGTCTGGATCGGCGTCAGCGGCGACAGGCCCGACAGGACCCGACGGCGATAGTCCGCCAGCGGCTCGAGCTCGGCGGGATCGACGTGGTGGCGGTGGCCCACGCCTAGTCGAGACCAGCGACGAACTCGCGCAGGAACGCGATGAACTCCGGCCCCAGGTCCTCGCGTTGGGCTGCCAGCTCGACGGTGGCCCGCAGGTAGTCGGGCTTGGCACCGACGTCGTAGCGGATGCCGTCGAACTTGATGGCCCGGATGGGCTCGTCCTGCGCCTGGGCTCGCATGGCGTCGGTCAGCTGGATCTCGCCGCCCCGCCCCGGCTTGGTGGCGCCGATGTGGTCGAAGATGTCGGGGGTCAGGACGTACCGCCCGATGATGCACAGGTTGGACGGGGCGTTGGCCTTGCCCGGCTTCTCGACGAGGTCGGTGACCTTGTAGACGCCCTCGTGGTCGGGGTCGGGCTCGGCCGCCACGACGCCGTACTTGGACAGGTCCTCGTCGCCGAACTCCATGACGGCGATGACGGACCGTCCGGTCTGGTCGCAGACGTCGACCATCTGCGAGAGCAGCCGCTCCTCCTCCCCCAACAGATCGTCACCGAGCAGGACCGCGAAGGGTTCGTCCCCGACGTGGTGGCGGGCGCAGCCGACAGCGTGTCCGAGGCCCAGCGGCTTGCCCTGGCGGACGTAGTGGACCAGCGCGAGCTGGGTGACGGCCTGTACTGCGGCCAGCAGGCTCTCCTTGCCCGTCGCGGCGAGCTGGCGCTCGAGCTCGACGGCCTGGTCGAAGTGGTCCTCCAGCGCACGCTTCCCACGTCCGGTGACCATGAGGATGTCGTCGAGCCCGGCGCGGACCGCTTCCTCGACGACGTACTGGATCGCCGGCTTGTCCACCAGCGGGAGCATCTCCTTGGGCTGGGCCTTCGTGGCCGGCAGGAACCTCGTACCGAGGCCCGCGGCGGGAATGACGGCCTTGCGTGCGCGCACTGTTGGTGACCTTCGCTTTCCGAGGACTGGAGGACAACGAACGGGGGTTGCCGCTGGCATGCTACGACGGATGTCGGTGGACGCGGGGCAACAGAAGATCGAGCAGCGGCTGGCCGCGAAGGAACGTCGGGCGGCGGTCCCCGGCGACGTGCGCGCCCGGGCGGCGGCCCGGATCGGCGAACGCCTCGACCCCCTGCTCGGTGCACGACCGGGGCCGCTGCTCGGCTACGCCGCCACGGGCGACGAGGTGTCGGTCGATGCGGCCCTGCGGGGCTGGTTGGCTGCGGCACGACCACTGGCGCTGCCACGCGTAGTCGGTCCCGGGGACCTCCAGCTGCACCTCGTGACCGACCTCGACGTCGACCTGGTCGCGGGTGCCTACGGCATCCGGGAACCCCGTGACGTCCTGCCCACCCTCGATCCGCAGGACGTGGGCACGGTGCTGGTCCCCGGGGTCTGCTTCGACCGCCACGGCGGCCGGATCGGCTACGGCGGCGGGTTCTACGACCGCCTGCTGCCCCGGACCGGCGCGGCCGTGCGCATCGGGATCTGCCTGGAGGTCCAGCTGGTCGACCGTGTGGCCGCCGACCCCCACGACGCCCCTGTCGATGCGGTCGTCACCGAGGGCGACGTGTACCGTTGAGCGGCCGTCGACCCCTTCGAGACCTTCACCACCATGCCCACCTACGACTACGTGTGCCTGACCAACGACCACCGGTTCGAGGTCAAGCAGTCCTTCTCCGATGATGCGCTGACCGAGTGCATCGAGTGCGGCGAGCCCGTCCGCAAGGTGTTCAGCGCCGCCGGGATCGTGTTCAAGGGGTCCGGGTACTACGTCACCGACACGCGCAGCAGCGGCTCGTCGTCCAGCACCAGCGGCACCGCCAGCAGCGGTTCGAGCGACTCGTCGTCGAAGGACAGCAGCTCGTCGAAGAGCAGCAGCTCGTCCAAGGACAGCAGCTCCTCGTCCAGCACATCGTCCTCCAGCTCCAGCTCGGACTGACGTCGTGGAGGTCCCTCGCCACGACGAGGTCGCCATCGACGTCGCCGTGTTCGGCGGCTCGGGGCTGTACTCGTTGCTGGCCGACGCCCGCGAGGTCGTGATCGAGACACCGTATGGCCCCCCGTCGGCCCCGGTGACGGTGGCAGAGGTCGAGGGACGATCCGTCGGCTTCATGCCGCGCCACGGCGCCGGCCACACCATCCCTCCGCACCGCATCGACTACCGCGCCAACCTCTGGGCGATGAAGCACCTCGGGGCGACCGACGTGATCCTGCCGTGCGCGGTCGGAAGCCTGCGAACCGACATCGCCCCCGGGTCGTTCGTGCTGGCCGACCAGCTCGTGGACCGGACGCGGGGACGAATCGACACCTTCCACGACGGGCCCGAGGTCACCCACGTGTCCTTCGCCGAACCCTACGACGCAGAGATGCGCGGGGTGGCCCTACGCGCCGCACGCTCGCTCGACATCGACGTGCTCGAAGCAGGGACGCTCGTGGTGATCCAGGGACCGCGGTTCTCGACCAAGGCCGAGTCACGCTGGTTCTCCGCCCAGGGCTGGGACATCGTCGGCATGACGCAGTACCCCGAGGCGCCGCTGGCTCGTGAGCTGGAGATGGCCGCCCTCAACATCTCCCTCGTGACCGACTTCGATGCCGGCCTCGAGGACGACCCCGACGTCCCGGCGGTCACCAGCGCCGCGGTGCTGGAGGTCTTCCGCGCCAACACCGAGAACCTGCGTCGCCTGCTGTTCGCGATCATCCCCGCGCTGCCGCTGTCGCCCGACCGCCCAGCGCTGCACGCGCTTCGCGACGCCCACCTCTGACCAGTCGTCGGAACTTTCTTCCGGGCAGGGGTTGACCCTCACGTCACGTGAGGCGCCACGGTGGTCCTCGACACCCCGTCGGGCACATCGCCCCCACCGCCGAGGAGGCCACCCATGCGAAGTGTGAGCGAGCTGGCCGAGCTGGCCGGCGTCACCGTCCGCACCCTTCACCACTACGACGAGATCGGCCTGCTGCGGCCCAGCGGCAGGACGCCCGCGGGCTACCGGCTCTACGACCACGACGACCTGCTGCGCCTGCAGCAGATCATGTTCTGGCGCGAGCTGGGCTTCACGTTGGCCGAGATCGCTTCGGCCCTCGACGACCCCGACTACGACCGGGCCGAAGCCCTGCGTGACCAACGCGCGGAGCTGGCCCGACGACACGACGACCTGGGCCTGGTCCTGAAGGCCGTCGACCAAGCCCTCGCAGAGCTCGAGGGCGGACCACAGACCAACGAGGAGGAGATGTTCGTGGCTTTTGACCACAGCCAGTACGAAGACGAAGTCAAGGAGCGATGGGGCGAGACGGATGCCTACCGGCAGTCACGCGAGCGCACCAAGAACATGACCAAGGCCGACTTCGACCGGCTCGCCGCCGAGAACGAGTCGTTCGTCCGACGCCTTGCCGAGGCATTCGAGGCGGGCACCGCCGCCGACAGCGAGTCCGCCATGGACCTCGCGGAGGAGGCTCGCCGCGCCATCAGCCAGTTCTACGAATGCTCCCACGAGATGCACGTCAACCTCGGGGAGATGTACGTCGCCGATCCCCGGTTCACCGCGACCTACGACACCCACGCCGAGGGGCTGGCCGTGTGGTTCCGCGACGCGATCCGGGCCAACGCCGACCGGGCAGGCGCCGCCCAGTAGCCGGAGTTGTCCACACCCGGGCGCGATCCGCGCCCGGGTGTTGCCGCGTTCGGGACAGGGTGGAGGTGTGCCGTTGCGATCCGGCTTCCTGTACGGGCCCCCTCCACCCCTCCCCCGTCGTCTCGACACCCTGGCGGAGGGGTGGGCTCGCCTGCCACCGCGGGTCCGGCTGATCGTGTGGGGACTGGTGGCGGTCGTCGTGGCAGGACAGTGCAGCGCCTATCGCGACGGACTCTTCGCACAGTGGGGCGGCGGGGGCATCGAGGTGTGGCAGGCCACCCGGACCATCACCCCCGGCGAGGACGTGGCCGACGCCGTCCGCCGCGTGCGCCTGCCCCCGATCGCGGTGCCGCCCGACCCCGTGACGGAGATCGATCCCGGGATGTCGCTGACCCTGCCCCTGCTGGACGGTGCCGTGCTCACCGAGGTGCACGTCTCCTCGGTCGGTCCGGCCGCGGTCCTGCCTGCAGAACACCGGCTCCTGCCCGTCCCCGTTGAGACCGCGTGGGGGATCGACGCAGGAGCGGTGGTGGACGTCTGGGCTGTCGACCGGTCGCGGGGACCGCCCGAGCTGCTGTCGGAGGGGCTCAGGGTGCTGGCCGTGGACGGCGAGGGAAGCCGCTCGGTGGCCCTCGTGGCAGTGCCATCAGCCGATGTCGGAGAGGCGACGTCGGCGATGTCCAGCGGCCATCTGCTCCTCACCCTCGTGCCCCCCGAGTAGCGGGGTCATCGCATTCGGACTCGCAGGACGTCGCCTCCTCGACGCTCGTGCAGGTGTCGCTGCCCAGCTCCTGCGATCCGTTGACGACCGGTCCGGATGGGCACTCGGCGACGGCGGTGCTCCCCCGAGCGGGCCGTACCATGCAGGGCCATGATTCCAGCGTGGCTCGAGGCTGTGATCCTCGGCATCGTCCAGGGGCTGACCGAGTTCATCCCCGTCTCCAGCTCCGGCCATCTGGTGCTGGTGCCCTACCTCATGGGTTGGGAGAAGCACAGCCTGGCGTTCGACGTCATGCTCCACCTCGGCACCCTCGGTGCGGTGCTGGTCTATTTCCGCGGCGAGCTGTCGGCCATCGTGCGGGGCGTGCTCAGGCTGGACCGCAGCCCGACGGGCGAGGTGTACCGGCGTGTCGGCCTGCTGCTGGTCCCCGCCAGCATCCCGGTGGCCATCGTCGGGCTGACCCTTGCCGGGCCGATCGAGGACGCCTTCGGGTCGCCGCTCGTGGCCTCGCTGCTGCTGCTTGTCACCGCAACCCTGCTTCTGAGCGCCGAGGCCATCCGCAGCCGTCGAGTCCGGGCCAGCGGGCTGGACGTCGACGAGCTCGAGCCGGTGCCCGCCAACGCCAGTGTGGCTGCGTCCACCGAACGTGCGTGGACGGGGAGCTGGCGTGCGGGGACGGGGCAGCCGGTGGAACCCTCGGCTGCGCCGGTCGGCCTGCCGCTGGGCGTCGATGCCACCGACCCGACCGGTGCCGACCTGTCCGGCCTGACGCTTCGGCACGCCATGACTGCCGGATTCGCGCAGTGCCTCGCGGTCCTTCCCGGCATCAGCCGCTCCGGGTCGACCATCACGGGTGGGGTGTTCGCGGGGCTGACCCGTGAGGCCGCGACCCGGTTCTCGTTCCTGCTGGCCATCCCCGCGCTGGTGGGCGCCACGGTGCTGAGCCTTCCCGACCTGGCCGAGGGTGGCGAGAACCTGCTCGAGCTCGGCGGTGGGATGCTGGCCGCGTTCGTCTCGGGCTACCTGGCGATCCGGTTCCTGGTCCGTCTGGTCTCCCGCGAACGGCTGACCGGTTTCGCGTACTACTGCATCGCTGCGTCCGCAGTCGGCATCATCGGTTGGTTGATGCTGGGTCCACCCAGCACCGTTTGACCCGTCGCAGCCGGGAACGGGCAGGTCTGGAGAAGCGCCCACCCCCGGGACGGCAATAGGATCCAGCGGACCAGCTACCGCCGCAGGGAGGGACCATGCCGTCCACCGCATCGTCCGGGGACCGTCATCCAGCAGACAGCCATGACCTGATCCGTGTCCACGGGGCCCGGGTCAACAACCTCAAGGACGTCAGCGTCGAGCTGCCCAAGCGGCGGCTCACCGTCTTCACCGGTGTGTCGGGGTCGGGCAAGAGCTCGTTGGTCTTCGGCACGATCGCCGCGGAGTCCCAGCGGCTGATCAACGAGACCTACTCCACGTTCGTGCAGAACTTCATGCCCACCGCCGCCCGACCCGAGGTCGACGTGCTGGAGGGCCTGACCACGGCCATCGCGGTCGACCAGTCACGGATGGGCGCCGACGTGCGCTCGACCGTCGGCACCGCGACCGATGCAAGCGCCATGCTGCGCATCCTCTGGAGCCGGATCGGCGACCCCCACATCGGCGGGCCCAGCGCGTTCTCGTTCAACATGGCGTCGGTCAGCGCGAGCGGGGCGATCACCGTCGAGAAGGGCGACAAGAAGCGGGAGGTCGTCACGTTCTCGCGCACCGGCGGGATGTGCCCGACGTGCGAGGGGATCGGGACCGTGCCCGACCTCGACATGTCGGCGATCGTCGACGAATCGAAGTCGCTCGCCGAGGGCGCGATCCTCGTACCCGGCTACACCCCCGATGGCTGGATGGTGCAGCTGTTCACCGAGTCCGGGTTGCTCGACCCGGACAAGGCCATCTCCGACTACACCGAGGAGGAACGGCACACCTTCCTCGACCACGAGGGCACCCGGGTCAAGGTCCAGGGCATCAACCGCAGCTACGAGGGCCTGCTGGTGCGCCTGCAGAAGTCGATGTTCACCAAGGACCGCGACTCGCTGCAGCCGCACATCCGACGCTTCGTCGATCGGGCCGCGACCTATGCGGACTGCCCCGACTGCGGCGGATCGAGGCTGAGCGAGTCGGCCCGGTCCTCCCGCATCGAGGGCAAGAACATCGCCGAGGCCTGTGCGATGGAGATCCGCGACCTGGCCGAGTGGATCCGAGGCCTGGACATCCCGGGCGTCGCCCCCCTGCTGGGGAAGATCCAGCACACCCTGGACTCCTTCGTCGAGATCGGCTTGGGCTACCTGTCGCTGGACCGGGCCTCGGGGACGCTGTCGGGGGGCGAGGCGCAGCGCACGAAGATGATTCGCCACCTCGGCTCGGCGTTGACCGACGTGACCTACGTCTTCGACGAGCCGACCGTCGGGTTGCACCCCCACGACGTGCAGCGCATGAACGACCTGCTGCAGCGGCTGCGCGACGCGGGCAACACGGTGCTGGTGGTCGAGCACGAACCCGAGGTCATCGCCATCGCCGACCACGTCGTCGACCTCGGGCCGATGGCGGGCACGGAGGGTGGCACGATCTGTTACGAGGGTCCCGTCGAGGGGCTGCGCGGCAGCGACACCGTCACCGGCCGCCACCTGGACGACCGCACCCCGCTGAAGCCCTCGGTCCGCACCGCGGCCGGGGCGCTGGAGGTTCGCGGCGCCTCGCTGCACAACCTGGTCGACGTCGACGTCGACATCCCCCTCGGTGTGCTGTGCGTCATCACCGGGGTGGCCGGGTCGGGCAAGAGCTCGTTGGTGCACGGATCGCTGCCGGACGACGCCGATGTCGTGGCCATCGACCAGGACGAGATCCGTGGGTCACGTCGCAGCAACCCGGCGACCTACACCGGCCTGCTCGACCCGATCCGCAAGGCCTTCGCCAAGGCCAACGGCGTCAAGCCGGCCCTGTTCAGCTTCAACTCCGAGGGTGCCTGTCCGGTCTGCAACGGGACGGGCGTCATCGAGACCCAGCTCGGGATCATGGCGAGCGTGTCGACACCGTGCGAGGAGTGCCAGGGCAAGCGGTTCGACAGCTCGGTCCTCGAGCACCAGCTGGGTGGTCGTGACATCGCCGAGGTGCTGGCGATGCCGGTGGTCGATGCCGAGGCGTTCTTCGCCGATGGCGACGCCCGAGTGCCGGCGGCGCAGAAGATCCTCCGTCGGCTTGTCGACGTGGGCCTCGGGTACCTGCGGTTGGGCCAGCCCCTGCCGACCCTGTCCGGTGGGGAGCGGCAGCGCCTGAAGCTGGCGACCCACATGGCGGAGAAGGGCGGGATCTACGTGCTGGACGAGCCGACGACCGGCCTGCACCTCGCCGACGTCGAGCAGCTGCTCGGCCTGCTCGACCGGCTGGTCGACTCGGGCAAGTCGGTGATCGTCGTCGAGCACGACCTCGCCGTGATGGCCCACGCCGACTGGATCATCGACATGGGACCCGGCGCCGGCCACGACGGGGGCCGCGTGGTCTTCGAGGGCTCGCCCGCGGACCTCATCGCCGACGGCTCCACCCTGACCGGCCAGCACCTGGCCAAATGGGTCGAGGGCTGAGCGCGGCACTGCGACGAGCCCCAAGGCGGTGCCCTGGTCTACTCAGACCGCCTCGAGGACGAAGAAGATGAAGCAGATGAACGCGGTGGCATCCCCGAGATCCGGCGGGAGGAGCTCGCGGGGTGTGTCTGGTGCGAACGGCGGTTCACTGATGACGGAGATGCGGAAGCCCGCCCGCGTGAACGCGTCGCTCATGGCGTGCAACGGCCGGTGCCAGTAGACGAGCTCGGCGCGCTGGCCGTCGAACGTGTACTCCTCGGCGTACTGCGTGACGGAGAAGTAGTCGGCGCTGGGGTCACTCGACTCGAGGATGCGGGGGTGGTTCACCGACAGGAGGAGCCGGCCGCCGGGCACCAGGACGCGCCGCATCTCGGCCAGGGGTAGCGTCCAGTCGCGCAAGTAGTGGAGTACCAGGGAGACGACGACGTCGTCGAACGCGCCGTCGTCGAACGGGAGGGGCTGGCTGATGTCGGCCACGTGCACGTCCGCGTCCGCACCCAACCTGCGCCGTGCCAGGTCGACCATGACCGCGCTGGAGTCGACGCCGGTCACGATGGCACCCTTCGCGCGCAGCGCCGACGTCAGCGCTCCGGAACCACAGCCGGCGTCGAGGACCCGACGGCCGTCCACGTCTCCCGCGAGGTCGATCATCGCGGGACGCTCGTAGTGGGCGTTGAAGAGGTTGGACTCGTTCGCCGTTGCGTAGCTGCGGGCGAAGCTGTCGTAGTGGTCGGCCTTCAACGGGTCCTCGTATTCAGCGGGCCCCCTAGGGCAGGAGCGACCCAGAAGAGGCTGTCACAGCCGGGGACACCAGGTCACCCGGCCGTCAGTACCCACACCTGACCGAAAGAGTCGTTGACCTGCAGATTCTCTGGCTCGGGCTCAGTTGGTCTGCGCGATCTGGATGAGGTTGCCGCATGTGTCATCGAGTACGGCGGTGGTCACGCCGCCCATGTCCAGTGGTTCCTGGGTGAACCTCACGCCCAGGCCACGCAGGCGCTCGTACTCGGCCTGGACATCAGCGACCGCGAAGGAGGTGAAGGGGATGCCGTCCTCCACGAGCGCCTCCTTGAAGGGCCGTGCGGCGGGGTGCTCGTCGGGCTCGAGGAGGAGCTCGACCCCGTCGGGCTCGGACGGGGACACCACGGTGAGCCACCGGTGCTCGCCCATCGGCATCTCGGTCTTCTTCTGGAAGCCGAGGACGTCGGTGTAGAACGCCAGCGCCTTGCTCTGGTCGTCGACCAGCACACTGGTGAGGTTGATGCGGATCATGGTCCCTCCTGAGGGATCGGCCACCGGTCAACGATCGCTCGTAGCGGCGCGAGGTCGGCGTGGTGGAACTTGTAGCGACCGTCCCGCCGAGTGGTGACGAGACCTGCCTCTTCCAGCACGTCGAGGTGCTGAGAGATCGCTTGGCGAGATGAGTCGATGCCGTGCTTGCTGAGCAACCGCGTGCAGATCTCGAAGAGCGTCTGACCGTTCCTGTCGGCCAACTCATCGAGGATCACTCGGCGGGTGGGATCAGCGAGCGCTTTGTACACATCAGTCACGGCAAGGAACGTTATGCAAGTGATGACTTGCATGTCAAGGGGGTGCGGTAGCGGTGGTCGTGTGTTGACGTCAACTCTGCGATGCCGGCTCGTCCGGGGTCAGCCGACGGGTGGGGTCGGAGATCACGCACACATGGTTGTGCTCGCGATATCAGCCGCTAGCCAAAAGGACGGCACCGGATGATCGGGCGTCCTGGATGGTGATGATGACAACGCGGTCGGCATCTTCCTCGTGGGTGTAGAGGATGAGCATCCATCGCCAGGGCCCGAGGAGGAACCGCAGCGGAGCCCAGCGGCCGTGGAGCTCGGGTCCGAGGCGCGGGAAGTCGGCAAGGGGTTGGATGGAACGGCGGACCCGGTCAGTGGTGTCGTCGGGGAGGGACAGGACCGCGATCAGCCGCACGAGGTCTTCGACCGCTGCAGCGGCCAGCTCGATGCGAGCCACGCTACAGGTCGGCCAGAGGGATGGTGTTGCCGTCGGCGGCGTGGCGCAGGCCGAGCTGCGCACGGTCGAACGCGCCGGGGATCGCGTCGAGCAGTGCGACCACGTTGTCGGGGTCTGGGTCGGCGTCATCGATGGCGCTGGACAGCAGCGACCGCGCGAGGGTGCCCTCGGCGACGTGGACGCGGGCGGCGAGTCGCGAGAGCTTGGCTGCCCGCTGCTCATCCAGGGTGACGTTCACGCGCTGACCATCAGGCATGGCCGTAGACTACACGCGACGACACGGTCTGTGCAGTGCGCGCGTCCGCGGCTTGGGTCTGCGGCCGGCGGTCAGCGGTCAGCGGCCCGTACCCCGGCGGCGCGGTAGGCGGTCGGGGTCTGGCCGGTCCAGCGCTTGAACGCTCGGGTGAACGCGCTCTGGTCGGCGAAACCCGTCAGGAACGCCACGTCGGCGAGGGGATGCTCCGTGGTGCCCAGCAGCGCCTCGGCGGCCTCGCGCCGCGCCTGCGTGGCGATCGTCTGGAACGAGGCGCCCTCATCGGCCAGCCGGCGGTGGAGGGTCCGCTCGCTCATCCCCAGCCGTCGCGCCACCTGGGTCTTGCTCGGCTGTCCATCGGGCAGCGCATCGGCCACCGCTCCCCGCACCTGGGCCACGAGTGAGCGGTCGGCCGCCCGGGCCCGCAGGTCGTCCAGCTGGGCCAGCAGGTAGGCCGAGAGTCCCGCGTCCGCCAGCCGCGGCTGCTGGGCGATGACCGCAGCGGGCAGGTGGATCGCGTCGTGGGCTGCGTCGAAGGCCACGTCACACCCGAAGAAGGCCTGATGGGGCGTGGCGGTCGGGGGCGGCGGGTGCCGGAAGGACACCGCTTGGGGCCGCACGTGCACACCTGCGGCCTGTCGGAGCATCGAGACCACCGCGGCCAGCGCGCACTCGTTGGCCATGGCCGCCCCACGCCGGTGGTGGGGACGGCCGTTGAGCTCCAGGCGCTGGCCGCCCGGCTCCTCGACCAGGGCGTACTCCAGCGTGTCGGACAGCACCAGGATGTAGCGCATCAGCCGCTGCAGGGTGACGCCGAGGGTCTGCGCGGTCTTCAACGCCAGGCCCAGCGCGCCGAAGTCGTCGGCTTGCAGCGCCTCGGCGTAGCGGAAGGGCAGCGCGTGGTCGTCGGCACCCGCCACGCGCTCGATCAGCCCGTAGTAGGCCTCGGCGTCGACTGACTCCCCGGCCCACGACGACGCGGGCGCATCGGCTCGAAGCCCCACGCTGGCCAGCAGGTCCTCGGGTCGCTCCGGGCCACGCCCGACCTGGACGATCCGGCGGATCACGGGGGTGCCGACCGAGCCCACCAAGCGGTTCTACCACGCCTGCGACCGGGGTGACCGGGACGGTCAAGCGGGTGGCCGGCATGGTCAAGACCGCCGTGCGGGGTGCTCCGTAGCGTCAACGACGTCACTGCACACCCCACTCCGGAAGGAGCCAGAGATGGCTGCCACCACCATCCCCACCGCCCGTCCCACGGCGCTGTCCCGCCTCGTCGGGGTCGCCTACTTCGGGATCGTCTTCACCGGCATCTTCGCCGAGTTCGTCGTCCGTGGACAGCTGGTCGTCGCCGGCGACGCGGCGGCAACCGCCGCCAACATCGCGGGCTCACCCGGGCTGTTCGCCACCGGCATCGGCGCCGACGTGGTCATGATCGCCCTCGATGTGATCGTCGGTCTGGGCCTCTACCGGCTGCTCGCGCCTTACGACCGCCGGCTCGCCCGGGTGGCCACCGGAGCCCGGCTGATCCAGGCCGGGATCCTCGCCGCCAACATGTTCACCCTCGCCCCCGCGCTCGGCCTGGCCCAGGACGCCGTCAGCACCGGATCGTCCGCCATCGCTGCCCGGGCCCTGCAGGCGGTGGAGGCGCACGCCCTCGGCTACGACATCGGGCTGATCGCCTTCGGCGTCTCCTGCCTGGCGCTGGCCAAGCTGCTGGCCGACCACCACCTCGTCCCGACGTGGCTGGCGATCGGCATGGCCGCCACGGGTGCGGTCTACCTGCTCGGCTCCTTCGCCGCGGTGTTCGCGCCCTCGCTCAACACCGCCATCGACCCGCTCTACCTCATCGCCATGGTCGTCGAGCCCGCCTTCGCCGCGCGCCTGTTCAGCCGTGGCATCCCCACCCCGTCGGTGACCGCGGTGCGACCCGTCGCGGTCGCCGCCTGACCCCCACGACCGACACGCCAGCACGACCGAGACAGAGGAGACGATCACCATGCGCGCGATCACCCAGCACACCTACGGCACCGCCGACGTCGTCGCACTCGAGGACGTCCCAACCCCCGACATCGGGGCCACTGACGTCCGTATCAGGGTCCACGCCGCCGGCGTCGACCGGGGCGTGTGGCACCTGATGACGGGACTGCCCTACCCGACCCGGCTGGCGTTCGGGCTGCGCCGGCCACGCAACCCCATCCCCGGCATGGACGTCGCCGGCATCGTCGAGGCCGTCGGCCCCGACGTGACCCGGTTCACCGAGGGCGACGCGGTCTTCGGCGTCGGGCAGGGCACCTGGGCCGACCTCGTCGCGATCGACCAGGACCGACTCGCCGCCGTTCCGCGAGGCGCCGACATGCTGGCCGCCGGCGCCCTCGCCGTGTCCGGCTCGACCGCCATGCAGGCGGTGGAGGACCACGGACGCGTCCAGCCCGGCGACCGTGTGCTGGTGCTCGGCGCCAGCGGCGGCGTGGGCAGCTACGCGGTGCAGGTCGCCCGTGCCCACGACGCCCACGTCACCGGCACGGCCAGCACCGACAAGCTCGACCTCGTCCGCGACCTCGGTGCCCACCAGGTCATCGACCACCGCAAGGACGACCCGTTGGCCCAGCCGGACCGCTTCGACGTCATCATCGACACCGGCGGCAACCGACGTCTCCGCGACCTGCGACACGCGCTACGGCCCACCGGCACCCTCGTCATCGTCGGAGGAGAAGGCGGGGGCCGGCTGATCGGTGGTCTGGACCGCCAGCTCCGGGCCGTGCTGACCTCGGCGTTCACCCGCCAACGCCTCGTGACCTTCGTCGCCACAGAGGACGCCGACCACCTGGAACGGCTCGCCGACCTCGTCGAGGCCGGCCACGTGACGCCACGAGTCGGCCAGTCGTTCCCGCTGGAGGACGCGGCCTCGGCCATGCGCCTCCTCGAGGCCGGGCAAGCCCGCGGCAAGCTCGTGCTCGCCGTCGCAGGCGCGCAGCGCGAGACCGCCTTCCAACCCCGTCACAACACGGCGGCCGGCTGAGCCGCCGTGGATGGGCGGAGGAGTGTTGCGGGAACAGGCGTCCTGGTCGCGCACTCTCCGGATCTGCGAACGAGGGACGGAGGACCGCAGCCCATCCCACAACGGCTCGCCCATCGTTGGGCGAGCCGTTGCGTGTGGCTGGTGCCTCCCTGCTGGGAGGCGTGTCAGGTGCCTACGCGCAGGGGGTCAGGTCGCTGGAGGCTCCGCCCTCGCCCGGGGCGGTGTTCAGACCGGACTCCCAGACCTGGCTGCCGTCGGGGGCGGTGATGACCAGGTTGCCGTCACCCTGGAGGGTGAGCGTGGAGTTGGCCACGCACGTCCCGGTCGCCCAGATGACGTCGCCGTTGGCGGCCTTCAGTCGCAGGTTGCCGTTGGCCTCCATGGTGATGGAGCGAGCCGGCGAGTGCTTCGTGTCGGTTGCCCATGTCGGCGCCGCGCCGAGGGGACCGCTGGACACGTCGTAGGTCACGAAGTTCCCGTCGTTCTGCATGATCGAAGCGAAGCACTGGTTGCCGGCGAAGAGTGCGTTCTCGCCGTCCACCGCGGGGGCGGTGTCGGAGGTCTTCGCAACGAGGGACTCACCCGGCTCGAGGGTGGCCGTACCGGGTTCGTCGCCGCAGGACTGCTCCTCGACGGGTTCATCGGTGCCCTCTCCCGCGACACACAGAGAGATGCTGTCCAGCACGGGGCCGTGCTCGTCGTTGACGTCGTCGACCGCGATGAACATCGTCAGCGTGGTGGGCTCGTCGACCTCGATGGAGACGGGGTAGTCGCCGTACGGGGCCGTGCGCGACATGACCGCAGTTGCCTGCGCGCCGTCGACTACTCCGAAGCGGACGGTGTCAGGACCGTTGTCCACGAGCACGTCACCGGTGGTGTCCCAGCCCTCCATGCGGAGGACCATCTCGTAGCTGCCCGGGTCGACTTCCACCGCGGTCCGTGCGCGCATGAAGGTTGAGGGGAAGTCGAAGTCGGTGCCCACCAGGTCCACGCGCGGGGTCCCGGTCAGCTCGCCGGCCTCCATCTCCGACCCGCGAAGGTCGATCGTGCCGCTGTCCAGGACCCAGTTGGCCGCCGAACTGACGTTCATGGTGTTGCCGGTGCCGGCGTCGATGTCGTCGCTGAAGTCGTCAACGAACAGGACGGCCTCCTCACCGAGGCAACCGTTGTCGCTGGGGACGGACTCGATGGGGTCGGGCTCCGCGCCGCCTGCCGCGGGAACGCCGGTCGCCTCTCGGGCCTGCTCGAGCACGAAGTCCGGGACGTAGCTTGCGGGACCACACGCGACGAGGCTCGTCGGAGCCACCTCGGCCAGGAGTCCTGCTGTGACGTCGCTTATGCCGTCGTCGGATGCGTAGACAATGGGGGAATTGGTGATCGGCGCTGCAGCGCCGCCGGTCAGGGCGTAGATCCAGCCGGTGTCGTTGTAGCCATTGACGATCGTGACCGTGTTCACGGGCACGTCGGCAGTGGCGACGAACTCCTGCGCGATGTCCACCGCGGTGGCGTCACGGGAAGGGCCCGCCAAGCGCGGAACGTCGAACTCCAGCAGCGTCTCGAGCTCGAGCTCGACGTCGGCGCTGATGGCCGCGATGCCACCGAGGATGTCGATCCTGGTGTTGTGCAGGATCCTCCGGCCCTTGGAGGCCTCGCTCTCCTGCAGGAACACCAGGAAGTCGCGGACGTCGGGCTGCAAGGCGGCCTGGGGGTTGACCAGGACCGCGCGGCCGTTCATCGCGGCCAGCGCGCCGCCGGACGCGGAGTCGGCGAAGTCGTTGTCTCGGGCGATGTAGATGCCGTGGAGGGATCCGCCGTTGTTGGCGTACATCTCCCGGGCGATGGTGATGGAGGTCTGCGTCCGGCCGCTGCCGGCCAGGCGCTTGACGTTGTAGCCCTGGTCGCTGATGGTCTGCTCGACCTCGGCGCTGATCGCGTTGACGCCACCGAGGAGGTAGACCTGCACGGGACCTTCGAGGCTGGGTGTCAGCAAGCGCGCGAGCTCAGCCGACACCGCGGGGTCGAGGCTGGTGGGTGGGGTCAGGAGCAGAGGGCCACCGATCTGTCCGGCCAACGCCGAACCGCCAAGGTTGTCGGGGAACAGGTCGCTGCGACCGATCACAACCGCTGGGACGGGGGAGGTGAACGTCTGCTGGGAGATGTCCAGCGCCGCCGCCACGGGGTCCTCGGAGTCACCTACACGGATGTCACCGACGGCCTGCGCCGCGGCGACACCGCTGGTGAGGGGGATGACGGTCAGGGCAAGGGCGAGCACGAGCAGGAGATACTGCAGTTTCTTCACAATCACGCCTTCGGTCGGGTCTGCGCCCAGGAGGGCGTCAGTCGATGGCCGGCCCAAGGGGGGCCGGCCGTGCAGCTGCAAGGGACACAGCCACGGAGCTGTCGACCCCCATTGCCAACGCTGATCGGGAACGAGCGGCAGCCCGAACTGGTGCGCCGCATCTTGCCCTGACAGCCCGCTGCATGACAGTACGTAGGGTCGACGTGACGCAAAGTAGTTCACGCGCTCGAAAAGTGTCAAGCAGTTCGTCCATCCGGAAAGGTCCAACAGGAGCGGCACTCAACCGTTCGACGCGGCTGCCGGTGCGGTGGCCCTGTCGATCAGCCGTCGGTGCGCAGCGCCTTCCAGACGCGCATCCCGCTGAAGTCCTCCACGACCCCGTAGGGATAGTCGGGAAGGCCAGGCGCCGAGACGGACGTCAGCGCGTCCAGGTCCTCGGAGTCCAGCCCCAGGGACGCGGCCGGCAGGACCTGCTTCAGGGTCCGCGCCCCCAGCAGCACCCGCCGCACCGGCATCCGTGACACCGTTGGTCTGCACGACCTGCGCCTGCACGACCTGCGCCATTCAGCGGCGACGTTCGCGTTCGCCGCTGGCGCGTCGGTGCGTGAGGTCGCGGACCTTCTCGGCCACGCGGACGGTGGCGCGTTGGTCCTCGGCCGCTACGGGCACGTCCTCGACCAGCGACGACATGAGAACGCGGCCGCGATCAACGGGGTGTTCAGCCCGGACCCTAACGTTTGGCTCCCACAGCCCCCGGTCGGGCCGCCGGCGTTGACTGACCAACCGGAAACTAGCGCTGACCTGCGGTTTCAGTGGCGCCCCCGGCATGATTCGAACATGCGACGCACGGTTTAGGAATCAGGCCGGAAATTGGGCCGAAACCGCAGGTCAGCGGCTTCTGTGACTAAGAGGCCGCGATCCTGCCCAATTTTCTGCCCAATTTGATCTGACCGTGGCCACGCGGACCAAGCAACGACCGTTGACGCTCTCATATCTGCCCTTGAGTCAGTAGAAGAACCCCACTCAAGCGTCGAGGAACTCCTCACGCGCGTCAAAGGCTGGCGCGACCAAGGAGTCGGCATGCATCTCATTGATCGCTATTGGAACACTTGGCTTCCGCAGTTCTTCTACTTCGACGACTACAGCATTATGCGGGGACGGGCTTCGCTGCCGCACCTCGCAAAGAAGAGAGCAAACGGAATCGTCGATGAAGCAGACAGGACCTTCTTGTCCTTGCTGAGCACAGTTGATGCCGATCTGAGCGACTTCGAGACGCTCGATTTCGAACTGCTCACTAGAGAACTCGAGGGTGCGGCCAACGGGATTACCGACCAGGTCTTCGAGTACTGGACCCAGAACAACGACCTTGAGGTCCGCATCGCCGTGTCGCAAGCCGACCCGGACGACGAGCCTCCCCTAAATTCTGGCCCCATCGTCCACGTCCGCATCTACAACCCTAGGCACCGTGTCACCGTCCCGTTTGATGAGAGGTCACGCGGGTTCGTGTGGTTCTTTTCATTCTTCTCGTACTTCTCGAACATCGAGAGGGACCCGAACCGACCGACCATACTGCTGCTCGATGAGCCGGGATTGAGCCTTCACGCGACAGCACAGGCAGACTTCCTGCGCTTTATCGAGGACAAGTTGTCAAAGGACCACCAAGTCCTGTACACCACGCACTCCCCCTTCCTCATCGACCCGAGCCACCTGGACAGAGTCCGAACGGTCCAAGACGTGGACAATGAGGGCACCAAAATCAGTAGAGACGTTTTCCGGACAGACTCTGAGACAGTGTTCCCCGTCCAGGCCGCCCTCGGATACGACCTTGCACAGACGCTGTTCGTGGGGCCGCACTGCCTCCTTGTCGAGGGACCGTCCGACCTCATTTACCTGCAACTCCTAAGCCAGGCGTGCGGTGACCGCGGGCTGACCACTCTCGACGAACGCTGGGTCGTGACACCCGTCGGAGGGGCGGACAAACTATCGACCTTCGTCAGCCTTTTAGGCGCCAATCAAATTGACATCGCCGTCTTGATGGATGCGAGCACGAAGGACCGACAGCGCATCAAGAACCTCCAAGAGAATGGACATCTCGGGAGTGGGGCCCTGTTGGAAATTGGCGAGTTCACTGGCTCGAATGACGCCGATGTCGAGGACCTCTTTGACGTGGGATTCTACCTCAAATTGGTCAACGGAGCCTATGGATCGGAGCTCCAGAAGCCCTTGACCCAGAAGCAGTTGAAGAGCAAAGGAGGTCGAATCACCAAGCGCGTCGATCAGCATTTCACCGAGCAGTCCATCGCGAACGGCGCCCTCAATCACTATCGACCGGCGACTTACTTCTTACGGGAGCAGGTCGCATTGCTTCCAGAGCTAGATGACAACACGCTTAGCCGATCTTCGGCGGTGTTCAGTCGACTCAACGACCTGCTACCTGCATAAGTGTTTCATTGCATATGCTTCGTCTGGCCGCTCGTTGTTTCCACCTGGACGTCGACGGCGTTATAGCGGCCACGCCCCGAAAGACTGGCGCCAAGCCCGGTCTACCCTAGGCCGCCTTTTGCGGAGCGCCCAAATATGCCCCGAGGTCTCACCTGCCCGGTGGATGAACACCTGTCCCTACGCGACGAGATTATAGTCTACGCCATTGTATTCCTGCCCGCTGTAGTTGGTGGCGCTCACTGACATCCACAAATCACCATTTCCGGAGGAACCATGTCGACATCCATTTTCCGTGTATCTGCCGAGTTTCTACTTCGGATCGATGATGAGGGGGACGCACGACTGCTGGCGGCGGACGCTCTTCACACACTGGTGTCCGAGACCCAGGAAGCTGGTGTCGGAACCGAAGGGGATGCGGATGAGGTATTGAAGAACCTACAGGCAGTGGTGAACCTCTTGGTGAGGGAGATCTTGAACCGGGGAAGCGAGTCTCTGGGATGCACGTCGGTCGACAACATGAAGATTAACAACGAGCCGGTGGACGTCTAGTGTCTGAGGTGGGACCGACTTTCGCAATCTACGCGGAGCGGTAGGAGTTATGTGCGCACTGCCCTCTCGCAGGCGCCGCGCATAGCCACGGCTAGGCTCGGCATCGACGGCCGGAGCGACTGGGATGGATAGATGGCGACGGACGTCTCATGCTGCACTCATGAACGTCATGGGCGTCGCCCTGCACGTCTTCGCGCTCGACACCATGGTGAGGACTCGCCTCCCGGCCCAGCCGATGATCGCCCGCCACCTCGCGGACGAGACCTTCGCGTCCAAAGGCAGGGCTACCGCAAGCACTGGAGGGCGTCGCTCTCGAGGCAGCGGTTCGCCTCCTCGCACCGAGACATCGAGGACGCGATGGCTGCGCCGGGCCAAACCGGTTGGTCCGGGGTCGGCCGGGTACGCCGGATGTAGGAGGGCGCCGGCTTGCCGGAGATCGAAGCATCTCCGAACCGATGGAGCGCGCATTGCGGCAAAGACACCGGACGGGCTCGCTGACCCACATCAGCCGTCGCTAATCTGCCTGCGGTGGCGTCAGACCGCGCGCGTCGATCGACCGCGCAGCCGCAGACGATTTCCGTTATGGTGCTCGAACCACGCAATCGAGAGGAAGTAGCGTTCGACCATAAGCGAGTTTATGCCACCTTAGATCGCCCCCTCGAATCCGCATTCCCGTCTACCCGACCAAGTCACCTATCCGAGAGCCACCATCCGGCTTGAGATGTTCAAGTTCCGCAAATTGACGGCGACACGGCCGATCCACGAATCCCTACCGCCCGAGTACCCACGGCGGCCGTCCGCTAGCTAGGGCGATCACAGTCGCCGGATATACAAGGAGTTGTAGATGCTCGCGCGAAGTACGGTATGGATTGCGATCGCAACACTAGGGATCGGACTCAGCTGCATACTTGCTGGCGCCCTCATCGAAGACTATGGGCAAAGCGTTTTATTGGAAATGGGAGCCGCGATCGTCTTAGTAGCACCTCTATTCATTCTTGAACGGGCGCTCGAAGCCCGGCTACGCGAAACGGAGTCGCGGACCAGTACTGTTGAGCGAGGTGTCAAGGATCTTCGCGAAGAGTTGACAAGGGCTACCGTACGGATAGCTGACCTGTCGAGTGCGGTTGAAGGAGGACTGAACGAGCTTGAGGTCCAGGATGACCAGACCCTCGAAAGGTTCAGCGAGAGTCCCACAGCTCGCACCCTACGAGACCTTCTTGCGCGAATGATCGATCTGAACGTCATCTCACGAGCAGGATTGCGAGTCCAGGTTCCTCTGATGTACCCCCGAATCCGATTCGCGCCAAACGCTGATCCGAGCGCTGTCAGCGTTACAGTGGAAGAGTTGGACGGGACGCTGATCGAAGGCTTCGTGTGGGACGACAGTTCGTCTGCGGTGGATGTGATGACTGGTGCTGCCGAGGCGCTTCAACGTAAGAACGCCTTTCCTGGTAGGGGCGCCTTTGACGCGACCAATATGCTTCAGGAAATTGTCTCTCTCTGTCGAGTAGGGGTCAGCAAGAAGCGATCGGGAAGCACTCTTGACCTCTCACCGTTGGTAGAACGAGTAGGTGAACAGTGGGCTGTCACAATCTACGGACTTGAGTGCTTGGAGATGCCCTACCCCATTCACTGGAAGCGGTTCGATGAACGAGATTTCAAGCCGCATGTGATGAGCAAGACATGGGTGGAAAAGGACGATCTCCATATGGCCTGGGGAGCCGCTGAGGCCCTGCATGTCCGCGGTCAGCCCGACTGGCTGATCAATGTTCGCGATGAAGATGAATAGGTTTAAGAGGCGCCAAACCGGGCTGTGCGTCGTCCCTCCGCCCTCACTGGGTGACCGGTTTCCTAACGTCCCCGGTCTCGTCAACTCCAGTGGCGGCCCACCTACGCGATGGAAGTCGCATCTCGCTCGCATCTGAGCTGAGCCGCGGGGTTGTCACGCACCGTCCGTTAACGGTCGACCGTGCCGTATCGACTGCTCTACGAGGTTTTCGAGGAAGCGTCGTGACGCGTAGCGGCTGATCTCATGATCACCCTATGTGTGCGGTCTCCGCTGAGGAGCCGCGCACAACCACGGATTTGCGCTTGCCCTACCGTGCGTCCGGTCTATGGCCATGTCCTGCGCGACGGGAGTGCCCCATACTCCCGATCGTCCGCGTTGGCGGGATGGAGCAAGCGCTCGACCGATGCCGCGCACTACTCAGACCTCCGTTGAAAGATCTGCCAGAGGCTGCGAGCAGTTGCCGCCGCCACTGACGCGAATGCGACTATCAAGTAGGGGCCGGGAATGGAGCTATCGCCTTCGTGTGGTCCGTACTGTCTGAACATCCATGGTCGCGCTCGCATAATCACACCGTACGCCAACGCCGCTTCCCACCGGCGCGCTGAAGAGCCTCCCCCTACCAACGACTCCCCTTGGCCCCACGGTTACCTAAAGCGGTCTAGACGTTGTCGTTGACGTAATCGACGAGGCGCGGCCCTGTCAGTCGGTGGATCCGTCAGCCGATGCTGGGGTCCTCGACTCGGCCGAGGAAGACGATCGTGCCGGTCGGCTCGTGCAGTACCGTCCACAGGAACGGGTGGTCGAAGTGGGCCACGAGCGCAGGCTCCGGCGGGCCAGATTCATCAAAGCCCAACGCCGTGGCCGCGGCCGCCTCGGTCCCCTCCTCGTCCACGATCACGCGGGCGCCGTGGACGGCCGCGTCGATGAAGATTCCTTCGCCGATCTGGCCGAACGGTGCGCCGGGACACAGGCCAGCTGGGCACAGCCAGTCGGTGAACAGATCGGTTGGCGGCAGCGTGTGATCCCACTTGGGCAGCTGAAGGTCGACCTCTCCTTCCTCGGTGTCGGCTGGCAGCGCCGCCAACCGGTCGGCATCAATCGTCGATTCCAGCGCGGCGAGGCCGTCGGGCGTGCGTGGCAGCACCGCCCACATCGCGACCTCGCCGCCTTGGTAGGGCAGCCGAACCGCGTCGGCATCGAGGTCGTCAAGGCGGACGAACTCGGTGAAACGAAGCTGGTACTCGCTCATGAACTCCACTGGGACCGTGGCTCCTTCAGTAGTGGTGAAGTCGCCCGGGTTGGTCAGCTCGGCCAGGAAGGGCTCCTCCCAGTCGCCGTTGAAGTAGACGGTGTTGACAACGACCAGCTCCTTGCCCTGCACCGTGGACGGACTCAGCGGCATCGGGATCAAGCCTTCGGTGCGTTGTGAAACCCATCCGTTGATGTGGTCCGCCGCGGGAGCACCCCCGTCGGCGTCGGTGTCGACCGGCTCGACCGCTGTGCCGTAGTGGCTCAGGCCCAGGTCGACGAAGTCCTCTGCCGGCTGGAAGTCGTCGTCGGGGAACAGCCGGTTGGCGATCGTGAGCACCATGTCGCTGCGGTTGGCCGCCGCCAGGGTCTGATCGACGGCGTTGGCGGCCTCGTGGGTCGCCGAGGCGTTGAAGCCAAAGATCGCTTCCAGCGCCTCGAGGCTGGCTCCGGTGGCACCGCCGTAGGCCAGGCTGAAGGCGAGCCCGATGCTGAGCGGGCTGGACACGGCGTTGCCGGTCAGTGTCCGATGGTGGTCGAGGCCCGCCTGATTCACACCAGCCACCCAGCCGACCGTCGAGAGATCAGGATCGACGACGACGCGGTCGTCGATGGCCACGACGTCGGGGGTGATCGAGGAACCCCCGGCGCAGGCTGTGGCCACAAGAGCGAGGAGCACGAGGGCAGTGAGGATGCGCTGCATTGTTGGTGGGACGCCTTGTCCGAGATGGGGGTTCCCGCGATGGTGCAGCCGTCTTGCTGCCCGTCTGAGATCCTCGAATGTCGGCGTGTCGTTATGGGCGGTGAGGAGTCCTCGGGCAGCCGCCCATTGC